>BNJU01000921.1_pt1 | contig 98742 bp, 101 predicted proteins | sample 8539281 | NCBI WGS metagenome assembly BNJU01 (sample SAMD00202456, study PRJDB9452) | human saliva metagenome | isolation source: human saliva | place: Japan | reverse complement strand
GAGCAACCGCGTACAACAGAAAAAGTGGACAGTCTGCCCTTTTGATTTCGGTGAACGGTAACCGTTCGCCGATAAGCGTTGTTTCCTCATCGGTCGGAGGTTTGGCTAACGGTATGTTAGCGTACACATTGTCTACGTGCGCAAATATCGGATATTTGCAAACCGCATTTCTCGCCAGCTTATAATTCATGAAAGTCTGCTCAACCTTTCACGGTTTCGTTCTAGCTTTGCGCGAAAAAGTGCTTGAAAATGTATCAGGCAAGTGTTCGTCAGTTTTTGTTGTGGAGAGGACCCATTTGTGGCTGCAACAAACACGTACGCTCGTATGCGAGCTTTCGCAAAAAGCGTTTATAAGCCTCGTCAGTGTCACGCAAAAGGCGTGCTCCTCCACGAGGTAGGCAGTGTTTCATTGGTAAGAAACACAGATTTTAGGAGGGTTTTATGAAGGGTTATGCAATGCTCAAGATCGGCGAGTCCGGCTGGATTGAGAAGGAGACACCAAAGTGTGGTCCTCTGGACGCAATCTGCAAGCCACTTGCGGTCGCAATTTGTACTTCTGATATTCACACTCTGTGGGAGGGCGCAATCGGCGACCGTCACAACATGATTCTTGGTCATGAGTGCTCCGCAGAGGTTGTCGAGGTTGGCGAGTGCGTCAAGGACTTCAAGCCTGGCGACCGCGTCCTCGTTCCTGCAATTACTCCAGACTGGAACTCCCTTGAGGCTCAGGCTGGCTACTCCATGCACTCCGGTGGCATGCTTGCTGGCTGGAAGTTCTCCAACTTCAGGACGGCGTCTTCTCCGAGTACTTCCACGTAAACGACGCTGACGGCAACCTCGCTCACATGCCAGAGGGCATGGATCCAGCAGACGCCTGCATCCTTTCCGACATGGTTCCAACCGGCTTCCACGCAGTTGAGCTCGCTGGCGTCGAGTTCGGCGACACTGTCCTGGTCATCGGCATTGGACCTGTCGGCCTCATGTCCGTTGCTGGTGCTGCACTTCACGGTGCTTCTCGCATTATTGCTGTTGGTACCCGTCCAGTCTGCGTTGAGGCAGCTAAGGGCTACGGCGCAACCGACTTCATCTCCTACAAGGACGGCCCAATCTGGGAGCAGGTCATGGAGCTCACCGGCGGCAAGGGCGTTGACCGCGTCTGCGTCGACGGCGGCGGCTGCGAGACCTTCGAGGACGCTGTCAAGGCACTCAAGCCTGGCGGAAAGATTGGTAACGTCAACTACCTCGGCTCCGGCGACTACGTCAACATTCCTCGCGTCGAGTGGGGCGTTGGTATGGGCCACAAGGACATCCGTGGCGGCCTCATGCCTGGCGGACGTCTGCGTATGGAGAAGCTCTCTAGCCTTGTCACTTCTGGCCGTCTTGATCTTCACCCAGAGGTTACTCACCTCTATCACGGCTGGGATCACCTCGAGGAGGCTCTCTTCACCATGCGTGATAAGCCAGCTGACCTCATCAAGCCAGTTGTTGTTATCGACTAGGTAATCAACTAGGTCGCGTTATTTAGTACGTTTGAGCTGGCGAGAAGTTCGTTTTTCTCGCCAGCTTTTTGCGCTGGTGGGCGCCAACGGAGTTTAGGAAGCGGTTGTATTCATGAAAATCCTTGTTGTATCAGGCTTTCTTGGAGCTGGTAAAACCACCTTCATTCAGGAGCTCGTGCGCCGGACTGGGCGTGATTTTGCTATCTACGAGAATGAATATGGCCAGGCAGACATCGATGCCCGCCGTCTGAGGCAGGACTCCGACCTCAAGGTTTGGGAGTCTACCGAGAATTGCATTTGCTGCTCGGGCAAGCAGGATTTTGCGACGTCGGTGCTGACCATTTCAAACACCATCGACCCCGAATATTTAATTGTTGAACCAACTGGCGTGGCTAAGCTGCAGAGCATTCTTGATAACGTGAATCAGGTGTCCTGGGAACGCATCAGTTTGCTGGCGCCGGTTACCGTGGTCGATGCCGTTTCGTGGCAGAATCAGCGTACCGATTTTCCAGAGATTTGATAACCAGCTGAGCGCCGCTGCGAGTGTGGTGATTTCCAAGCTTGCTCCAGGTAGTGAGGATGCCGCCGAGCCCATTAAGCAGCTTGCGGCAGAGATGAATCCGCAGGCAGAGGTTATCGCCGAATCTTCGTATGCTGATATTCCCGATGAGTGGTGGAATGGTCTTCTGACTCGCGCGCTTGACGGTTCTGTTCTTGAAGACGCAGCTGGTGAGGAGGACGAGGGGCCTGATCTGGAGACTATGGCGCTGACTCACGCTGAGCTTCCAAGTCCAACGCACTTGATTTGGCTTTTGGACGCAGCGTCGGCTGGCGTTTTTGGAAAGCTTGCGCGCGCAAAAGGTACGTTGCCGTGCGGTAATCAGTGGGTCAAGTTTGACCTGGTAGAGCGCGCATGGGCGATTACGGGTGACGAACCTCAGGAAGAGTCCAGGTGCGTGTTTATTGGCCGCAACCTGCTGCGTCATGGACTTCGCGAGGCGTTTGTGCCGGCATTCTGGCATGAGCAGTCGGACTTGGCTGACGAGCACGATCACTCGCACTGCGACCACGAGCACGGTCATTGCGTGCATGAACACTGCGACCACGAGCATGGCCACTGCGAGCACGAGGGCCATGGCCACGCGCACGAGCACGGCCACGGCGAGCACGTGCACGGTGAGCACACGCACGAGCACGAGGGTCACGCGCACGCGCACGAGGGTCACGTGCACAGCGTCGGCCACGAGCACGACCATGGCGAGCACTGAGTCGCAAGCGCATAAAACATGCAACTAAAAAGAGCCTCCGATGTGGGAGGCTCTTTTGCTAGTTCTTGAGAGAATTGAGCGGAGCGGGGAAGCGACCACCTCGGTGGGCAAGCACCGTGCCTGCAAATTGGTTGACCGGCATGATGGGCGCGGATCCAAAGAGGCCGCCAAACTCCAGGACGTCTCCCTCGTTATAGCCGATAGCTGGGATAACGCGGACCGCCGTGGTCTTTGTGTTGATGACGCCAATAGCCATCTCATCTGCGATGATGCCCGCGATGGTTTCCACAGAAGAATCACCAGGAATAGCAATCATGTCCAAGCCAACGGAGCATACTGAGGTCATTGCCTCGAGTTTCTCGAGAGAAAGCGCACCGTCTTGAGCTGCGCGAATCATGCCCGCGTCCTCGGAGACCGGGATGAATGCGCCTGACAGGCCGCCAACGCTTGACGACGCCATGACGCCGCCTTTCTTGACGGCATCGTTGAGCAGGGCAAGTGCGCAGGTAGTTCCGGGGCCGCCGCATTCGCCAACGCCGATGAGCTCCAGAATCTTAGCGACGGAATCGCCAGCTGCTGGGGTAGGCGCAAGACTGAGGTCTACGATGCCCTTCTCGACACCCAGGCGCCTTGAAGCCTCGCGGCTCATCAGCTCGCCTGCGCGGGTAATCTTGAATGCGGTCTGCTTGATCTTCTCGGCAACGTCCATGAGTTTGCGGAGTCGGGAAGTTCAGCGAGGGCTGCAGCCATGACACCAGGACCAGAAACACCCACGTTAATGACGGCGTCTGCCTCTCCGCTGCCGTGGACCGCGCCGGCCATGAAGGGGGAGTCCTCCACCATGTTGGCAAAAACGACCAGCTTAGCGGCACCGTAGCACTGAATGTCGGTGGTGCGACGAGCGGCTTCGAGCACGGTTTTGGCCATGAGCAGGACAGCGTCCATGTTGATGCCCGCGCGCGTAGAAGCGACGTTAACCGAGGAACAGACGCGCGACGTGGTGGCCAACGCCTCGGGGATGGATGCGATGAGTCGGCGGTCGGCGTCGCCAAGGCCCTTGTGGACCAGTGCCGAGAAGCCACCCAAAAAGTCGATACCTAGTGTCTCGGCCGCACGGTCCAGTGTGTGGGCCAGCGGGGTCAGGTCTTGCGCCGAGGTACATGCCGCAATCTGTGCGATTGGCGTGACGGAAACGCGCTTGTTGGCAATAGGGATGCCGTACTCGCGCTCCAGGTCCTCGGCCACGGTCACCAGGTGTTCGGCCTTGCGCGTGATGCGGTCGTAGACCTTCTGGCACATGCGATCCAGGTCCTCGTCTGCGCAGCTATTGAGCGAGATGCCCATGGTAATGGTGCGCAGGTCAAGGTTTTGCTCGCTGACCATGGCGAGGGTTTCGGCGATTTCCTGTGGAGTAATGTTCATGCGCGTCCTCTCGGAATGCGGTTGTCGTGCGAGCGCCGGGGCGCAGGTGCAGCTTGCGTGCGGTGTCGGGGACCAGGTGCGGTTGTCGTGTGGAGACAACGTCTGGCTTTTGGCGGACGACCAGCCGCAGGGGTTTCTCGACTATTATACTTAAGCAACAACGATAAACGGGGCAAGTTGCGAGGTAACGTGGCAGAAAGTCACCCTAAAAACGATTGCGCGCGAGGTGGGGCTGTCGCCCGCCACGGTTTCGCTGGTGCTGAACGGCCGGCCGGTGCGCGTGAGTGACGAGAACCGCCGCCGCATCCTTGACGTTGCTCGTCGCGAACACTACATTCCCAACCAGATTGCACGAAGCCTGGTCACGCAGCACACGCAGACGCTGGGGCTGATCGTGCCGAATATCGAGAGCCGGTTTTTCTCGTCGTTTGCAAAGATGCTGGAGATGAAGTGCCGCCGCCGCGGGTACGCGCTGTTCATCACCAACTCGGATAACAGCACGTCAAACGACGCGGACCTTGTGCGACTGCTGGTCAATCGCGGCGCCGACGGCATCTTTATTATCACGTCCGACGAGGTAGAAGCCTCAAAGCAGCTCATCGCCGACCTGGAGCAGCTGCCCGTGCCGTACGTCATGGTGGACCGAACCATCGACGCGCTCGACTGCGACAAAGTCACGTTCAACAATGAGCTTGGCGGCTATCTAGCCACAAAATACCTGCTAGACCACGGTCACCGCCGGATCGCGTGCATGGTCAACACCGCCTCCAACACCGGCTGCGCGCGCCTCAACGGCTACGTTCGCGCACTTGGCGAGAAGGGCCTGGAGCTGGATCAGTCGCTTGTGCTGACCAGCGATTATTACATTCCTGATGCGTATCTTGCAGCTCAGCAGCTGATTCGCGTGAACGCTACGGCTGTTGTTGCGACGTCGGACAACATTGCGCTTGGGCTTTGCTGCGCTATCTGTACGAGCGCGGTCTGCATGTTCCGCGCGATTATTCCGTTGTCGGGATACGATAACAGCATTTCAGACGCACTGTTTGAGCCAGCGCTGACTTCGATTGAGCAAAATGTTGATGAGCTTTCTGATGCCGCGCTTTCGATTATGTTCCGTCGTCTGGGTGAGCGCGGTGCGGAGGTTGACGCAGCAGGTCAGTCCGCTGCGGATGCTGAGCGCAGCAGGTCAGAAAAAAACGCAGATGATACGGTGGACGATAGCGCTTCAATCCAGATAATCCTTGAGCCGCGCATGATTGAGAAGAATAGCGTGCGAGTTTTTGGGGTCGCTAATCAGATTTCTGCATATTCATACAATAAAATGCATTTCTATGAATACGTAATTTTTTTGAGCTTAAAATTATGTGCCGAAAAAAAGGTAAAAAAACGCGTTTAGTTGGAAATGAAAAAAATGAAAAATTGGCCGATTTTATCTCCAACTAAGACGATTTTTTTACCGCGTCAAAAAAACTTTTTATCTGGGCAAACGTTGTATGCAGAAAAATGAAATCTCCAACTAAACGCATTTTTTTACCACTTTGGTGTACCACTTGGGCACCATTTTGGTGCATTTTCGGCATCTGTGGGTACTGTTGGGGGATCGTTTTGCTGATCGAAAAGACAGCTTAAAAAGCCTCCCCGGAAAGAATTTTCCAGAAATCTCATCTTGATAAAACGTTTTATCACTTAGAGTAGTATTTGAAACATAGCCGAAGCATCATACTGTTATGTATGTGTTGTTATGTTCGCTCTAGCTCTCGTCGCAAGGCGGGAATGTCCGCTCTAAAAGCGGTGTACCTGCGCAGAAATGCGCACGTACTTTGCGTGCACAGTACAAAATGTGGCTACACGTACGCTTTCACGGACGGCGAACAAAACAAACGCTCAGGTGATGGAAGCAACGAGGTTGCCTAACCTGCGTAAATACGCAGGCAGCAGCCCAAGAAAAGGAGGAGCACATGGCTCAGCCCGTGTACGGCACACCTTGGCAGACCCTGAATCAGCCTGTATCTGAGGACGAGCTTGCCGGCGTCGATAGGTATTGGCGCGCAGCTAACTACCTGTCTGTTGGTCAGATTTATCTTCGCAGCAACCCTCTTATGAAGGACGGTTTCTCTCGCGAGGACGTTAAGCATCGCCTGGTTGGCCACTGGGGAACCACCCCAGGCCTGAACTTCCTGTTTGGCCACGTCAACCGCTTCATCCGCGACCATAACCAGAACACCATCTTCCTCATGGGCCCTGGTCACGGCGGACCTGCAGGTACCGCACAGTCCCTGCTCGACGGCACTTATCGCGAGACCTACCCATTCATCACCGACGATGAAGAGGGCCTCCAGAAGTTCTTCCGCCGCTTCTCTTATCCAGGCGGAATTCCTTCCCACTACGCACCTGAGACTCCAGGCTCCATCCACGAGGGCGGCGAGCTGGGCTACACCCTGTCCCACGCATACGGCGCCGTCCTGGACAATCCATCCCTGCTGGCAGTCGCTGTTGTCGGCGACGGCGAGGCAGAGACTGGCCCACTTGCAACTTCTTGGCAGACCAACAAGTTCATGGACCCACTGACCGATGGTATCGTTCTCCCAATCCTGCACCTCAACGGTTACAAGATTGCTAACCCAACTATCCTGGCTCGTATTTCCGACGGTGAGCGCGACGAGTTCTTCCGCGGCATGGGCTACCACCCATACAACTTTGTTGCTGGCTTCGACGACGAGGATCACGCATCCATCCACCGTCGTTTCGCAGCTCTTCTCGAGGCTGTCTTCAACGAGATCTGCGCTATCAAGACTCGCGCAGCCGCAGGTGACGCATCCCGTCCTTACTACCCAATGATTATCTTCCGCACCCCTAAGGGTTGGACTTGCCCTCCTTACATCGACGGCAAGAAGACCGAGGGGCTCTTGGCGCGCACACCAGGTTCCACTGGCATCCGCTCGCGACACCGAGGCTCACTTCCAGGTCCTTCGCGACTGGATGGGCTCCTACAAGCCAGAGACCCTCTTCACCGAGAAGGGCGCAATCCGTCCAGAGGTTACCGCTTTCATGCCTAAGGGCGACCTCCGCCTCGGCGCTAACCCTAACGCAAACGGTGGCGCAATCCGCCGCAACCTCGTCCTTCCTGACGCAAAGAGTACGAGATCCCAGTTGCCGAGAAGGGCCACGGCTTTGGTGCTACTGAGGCAACGCGCGTCCTTGGCGAGTACACCGCTGAGCTCATCAACAGCAACCGCTCCGAGTTCCGTATCTTCGGACCTGACGAGACCGCTTCCAACCGTCTGCAGCCATCCTTCCAGGTAACCGACAAGCAGTGGTTCGGCGGCTTCAACGACGACTTCGAGAACGACGAGCACATCTCCCCAGTTGGTAACGTTATCGAGCAGCTTTCCGAGCACCAGTGCGAGGGCCTGCTTGAGGGCTACACCTTGACCGGCCGCCACGGCATCTGGTCCAGCTATGAGTCATTCGTTCACATCGTTGACTCCATGATCAACCAGCACGCTAAGTGGCTCGAGGCTACCGTTCGCCACATCCCATGGCGCAAGCCTATCTCCGCTCTCAACCTGGTCCTTTCCAGCCACGTTTGGCGCCAGGACCACAACGGATTCTCTCACCAGGATCCTGGTTTTGTTGACATCATGCTCAACAAGAGCTTCAACAACGACCACATCACCAACATCTACTTCCCAGCAGACGCTAACCTCCTGCTTGCAGTTGGCGAGAAGTGCTACACCTCCACAAACTGCATCAACGCAATCTTCGCTGGTAAGCAGCCTGCTCCAACGTGGGTAACTCTCGACGAGGCTCGCGAGGAGCTTGCAGCTGGCGCTAAGGAGTGGAAGTGGGCTTCCAACGCTGAGGCTGGCGAGGAGGACATTGTTCTTGCATCCTGCGGCGACGTCCCAACTCAGGAGCTCCTGGCAGCTCTTGACATGCTTGGCAAGCTGGGCATCAAGGCTCGCTTTGTCAACGTTGTTGACCTGCTCAAGATCCAGAACGCTTCCGAGAACAACGAGGCTCTTTCCGACGAGGAGTTCACCAAGCTCTTCTCCGTCAGACAAGCCAGTTCTCTTTCGCGTTCCACGCTTACGCCGGTTCTGTCCGCCGCCTGATTTGGAACCGTCCAAACCACGACAACTTCAACGTTCACGGCTATGAGGAGCAGGGTTCCACCACAACTCCTTACGACATGCTGCGCCTGAACAACATGGACCGTTGGGCACTTGCTGCTGACGCTCTCCGCATGATTGACGCTCAGAAGTGGGCAGATCAGATCGACGAGTGGGAGAAGTTCCGCACCGAGGCCTTCGAGTTTGCTGTCGAGAAGGGCTATGATCACCCAGCATTCACCGACTGGTCTTGGCCAGACGCTTCCGATGCTGATCAGGCTATCTCTGCAACTCAGGCAACCGCCGGCGACAACGAGTAACACGTCGCGACCGCGAGCGCCGCACGGCGCAACCGCGCTAGCTGCGAGCGACGTGCGTGCTACGTACGAGCCGCGAGCGCCGCGCGTGCTAGCTGCGCAAACGTGCCTTCCGCCCGGTATCCACTTCGTGTGGGTACCGGGTTTTCTTGTGCAAAAGCGCTGCTAGCAGACGGGGTTTCTCGCCAGGCGGGCGGCGCGCGCGGTGTGCGTTCAATGCGCCCGGGTATGCGCCCGACGCGCGCCTGATTTCTGCAAAGAATCTGTAAATTCTGCCTGAAAACGTAAAAGAAACTGTGGATTTGCCTGATTTCGTCAAAGAATCTGTATCTGAAATACAGATTCTTTGCACTTTTCAGGCGCGCTTTGAAGTATGTCCGAAGCTGATTTCGAAAGCCCCTTCATGAGAGCTCTCATGGAGCCTGATTCTCTCGCCTTGTTTGAGTAATTTGGGACGTAACTGCGCCCGCGCACCCAGGTGGTAAAAAATGCGTTTAGTTGGGGAATACAGGTTTCTGCATACAACGTTTCCCCAGATAAAAGTTTTTGAGGCGGTAAAAAATCGTCTTAGTTGGGGATAAATCGACCAATTTTAAGTTTTCATCCCCAACTAAACGCATTTTTTACCTTTTTCGGCACATAATTTTGAGGTCAAAAATTACGTATTCATAAGAATGCATTTTATTACACAAATATGCAGAAATCTGATTAGCGAACTAAAGAACGCACACTATTCTTCTCAATCATGCGCGGCTCAAGGATTATCTGGATCGAAGCACCATCGTCCACCAACTCACCTGCGCTTTTTCTGACCCGCTCCGTCAACCTTTGCAGCGACACCCGCGTCGCCGCCGCTACCCTGCGCTACCCGCGCGGCGCGACCGGCGCGCTCGTCCAGCTTGGCGCGGACAGCGGCCTTGAACGCGGCAGCGTCCGTCATCCATGGAACGTGCTTGCCGCCGATAATGTTGAACGGCTCGTCGCCCTTGGCCAGCAGGTACACCAGCGCCGGGACGAGGGTCGTCGTAAGCTGCGGAAACTGCCTCGTAAATGGCGTCGTAGCGGTCAAGGATAATCTTGTGCGCGGCGCCCTCGGGCGTGGCCTCGGCCATCTGCGCGCAAATCACCGCAGGATCTTCCATGTTGCAGTCCTCGGTGGTGTAAATCATCAGGTCAGCCCACTTGGCCGCCTCTTCCGGCAGCTCCTGGCGACGGTTGTACGCCTTGCCGCCGACGGCTCCCCATGACCACATAGCGGCCATAACCAGGGAATTCCTTGGACGTTGACGAGAAAAAGCTTCTGGTAGGAAAGCTTGTTGTGGGCGTAGTCGACCAAGCCCGTGACCTTTGTTGTCGGGCGAGCTCAAGAGCTCCATGCGGCCTGGCACCTTAACGTTCATCAGCGGAAGCACGGCGTCCTTCTCGCGAATGCCCAGGTAGTCGGCAACGGTGATTGCTGCAAGAGCATTCTCCACGTTGAAAGAGGCCGGACATAGGCAGCGCAGCGGCGCCGGTCCAGGTTGGGCGCATGCACGGTAAACGTGACCATGCCCTGGTGAGGGGTGATTTCGTCCGCCCAAACGGTAGCGTCGGAATCGGTTGTGGAGAAAGTCAGACCTTCTCGCACCTCTGTGCACGCTCCATGACCTGGTCAAACATCATGGTGTTCTTGTTGATAACGGCCACGTGAGCAAGATCAAAAATCTTCAGCTTTGCTCTCAAAGTAATCTTCAAAAAGTAGGGGTGTTCAACAGGGAAATGTGATCGGTTCCAATGTTTAAGAACACCGCGACGCTCAGGTTGAGGCCAACCGTGCGGTCGTACTTGAGTCCCTGGCTGGAAATCTCCATGTCAACGTAGGGGAGGCCAGCGTCCGCGGCGTGCTTGAGATGGCGCCACAACTCGGGAGCCTCGGGCGTGGTGTTGTGCGCAGGCTGCGTGTCCTTGCCGTCAAACACCTCGATGCCGCCAATCACGCCGCACTTGGAGTACGGCTCGTCGCCGTCAAGAATGGCGCGCAGCATATACGAGCAGGTAGACTTGCCTTTTGTGCCCGTAATGCCAATGGTCGTGAGCTTCTTGTCGGGATGTCCCGCGACGCCTGCAGCGGCGTAGGCCATGGCAAGGCGCACGTCATCCACGCAAATAGCGGCTACGTTTGGCGCCACTGCCTGCAACTCCTCCGCAAGCGACTGCTGGCAGAGGTACGCAACAGCCCCAGCCTCCACCGCGCTTGCCAGATACGCTGGCGAGAAAGTGCGCGCCCTTGCAGACAAACAGCGAGCCAGGGGTGACCTCACGAGAATCGCTTGCAACATCGGTAAGCTGTGCGTTTTGATCAACCGCGTCAAGATGCGCGGTAGTGTACTCGATGTTCTTGCTGGTAAAGAGCGCCAGGAGCTCGTGTAATGTCATCCTCAAAAGTCCTTCGATAGCTGTTTGGCGCAAGCACAGCGCCCCAAAGACAGTATCAATAGTTTAGCCGTCTGACCCCACTTGTGCTGGCGACAGTGCAACTTTCTTGGCTCTTGTACGCAAGCCTCATACCCTCATGGCGAGAAAATCGTCGATTTTGCTTGACTCACTGAGAGCTGCGAGGTATAGTACTTGTTCGCGCAAGCGTTTACATTGCGGGGTGGAGCAGTCTGGTAGCTCGTCGGGCTCATAACCCGAAGGTCGTAGGTTCAAATCCTGCCCCCGCGACCATAAGAATTTTAAACCCGCCTCGGCGGGTTTTTTGTTGCTCGTCATCCGAGTGGATCGACGCTTTATCGGAGCGACAGCGCGATGGACGTGGCTTCCGGTGTCGACAAGCGCTATCTCGAGCGTTGTGCGCACAAGATAGGCTGCTTGCTTAGAGCTGAAAACCTGTCTCATGCTGCAGGAACTAGCACTCACACAAATGCATTACTGCTAGAATGTATTCACGCCAGGCTTTACTCAAAAGGCAGGTGCACGAGGTGAAGCATTCGGAGCTAGAACAGCGGCGCTACCGAGCGGAATCGCAGGAGCAACTCGTTGGCGGCGTTCACTGACGCTATAGCTCAGTTTGGGGAAATTTCGACTCAGCGATGTCAAAACAGCGCTGATAGTGTTTTCCCGGAAGCGCAGGTTTGATGATGTCCTCGCACATGTGAGCAATGCCTTCGTCATGAAGATATCCGCAGTTTCGCGCTATCGATAAGGAACGAACTCGACTGCCAGTTCGTGAGAAGTGACAACCTGCCAGATTACTTTACGTGGGTTTTGGCTGACCCAGTACTCGAAATATGAGGGAAGCTGTGGATAACGTGGCGATACAGATAGACAGTCAACACTGTGGACGGCTTCTACTAGAAACCGCAGACAAGCTGCTGGCTTACAGGAATGACCGACAGACACCGTCCCGCGTTGAACGAGATCGGGTATTTCGCGCACTGGATGCAACTGCTCAAGCTCGAGGCAGATGAGCTGAATGATATTGACCCGTTCACCGTCTTCGGCCTTTTCAGCGCGGGCATCACGGATGCAAACCGACGGAAGATCATCGCAGTCATCGCAGAGGTGTTCGACATTAGCAGACCAGCTCATTTGACTTTGAGGGCATCCCTGCGCTCACACAATCTCAACGCGTCTTTCTATGCCTTCGCCAACGACGAACGGCGCAGTGGTGAGCACGACATCGATAATTTCCGAGCGTGTTCGAAGCCGAACTCGCGCCAGACGCCGAATATAGCGAAGAAGAAACGCGATCTGTCGACGCATTCGATGCCACAGTCATTCAGTTTTCGCTTGGCTGGAAGTCATACTTCACCGCGCGCCCCAGCTTCATCAGTTTGGATTCGCGCAACCGCTGGTTTATGGTCGACGAAGCGCCGGTAGCGTTACCGCCAACGCTGTGCCGAAGGAGAAGGACCGCTGTTCACGACGGAGAGCGTTACCGTCATTTGCGACACCATTAAGTCGGAGCTTGTAGCGAAGAGGCCCAGACTCCTCGCTGACAGCTGTGGAGTCCGAGCGCGTCAACCAGGAGGAAGGCTGCCGAGAAGGCAGCAGTCAGGAAGTGGAGGAAACGCCCTCGGAGACGAGGGTATCAGACCACGCACTACTGACCCACTCCCGGGAGGCGCTGCTAGGTGGGACGACTTACGCGCGCGGCATCATGGGCATCGGCTGGCAAGCTCGGCAAACGTCGAGCAGTGCACGTCAGCGCGAAGACATCCGTGGTGCCTGCGCACCCTGTACAGCAGCGTTCGGAAGACCCGCACTCGCGCTCTGGCAGTTCTCTCGTGAGTTGAAGCCGGGCGATGTCGTCTTCGCGAAGCGGCCGCAGCGTGATCAGGCCGCGGCGTCGTCGAGGGGCTCACCAGTTCGACGACAATGGCGACCCTACCCGAACATCCGCACAGCCGCTGGACGCATCATGGAGAGTGGCAAACAGAAGACCTCCTCGCTATGAAGACCCTGACGGACATCACTGTTTATCCCGACCTCGTCGCGAAGCTCGACCTGTTCTTCGAGGACGAGGACGGCGAACCTGAGGAAGGCTCAGCGCAATGAATACCCGGCGTACACACCCGAGGATTTCCTCCTCGGAGGTTCGCGGCGATCGCCGAGTTACGGGACCCGCCAACGTCCCGGTGCGCGAAGAAGAACATCATCCTGCAGGGCGCCCCGGGTGTGGGTAAAGACCTTCGCCGCAAAGCGCCTTGGCCTATTCCATGATGGTGAAGGACGCCGAGCGCGTGATGATGGTGCAGCAGTTCCACCAGAGCCAGTTACGAGGACTTATCGAGGGTTCCGCCCGGAATGCGGCAGGGCTTCGACCTCGAGAAGGGCACGTTCCACAGCTTCTGCAAGAAGGCACAGGACGACCTCTGACAACGACTACTTTCTTCATCATCGATGAGATTAACCGCGGTAAACCTCTCGAAGACCGGCGAGCTGTTCATGCTCATCGAGAACGACAAGCGCGGACCGAGGAACACGCTGCAGCTGCTCTACTCGCACGAGCTGTTCTACGTCCCGAGCAACGTCTACCCTCATAGGAATGATGAACACAGCTGACCGCTCACTCGCCATGCTCGACTACGCGCTGCGTCGCCGCTTCGCGTTCTTCGAGCTCCGACCAGCTTTCGACACGGAGAGCTTCGCCGCGTACCAGGAGGGGCTTGCCAGCGAGAAGTTCGACAGGCTCGTCGCCCTGCGTCGTGAAGCTGAACGAGGCGATCGCTTCCGACGAGTCGCTCGGAGACGGCTTCTGCATCGGCCACAGTTACTTCTGCCGCATGTCTCCGGACGACGTGACGGACGAGAAGCTCGGAAATCGCCGACTACGAGCTCGTGCCGATGCTACGCGAGTACTGGTTCGACGAGCCCTCCAAGGTCGATGACTGGGCAGACAAACTACATAGGTCCATCCAGTGATCCGGATACAGAACATCTACTACATGCTCGCCTACGCGTTCCAGACGCTACGGGGGCAGGGCTACTGCGACATAGCCGCCGAGGAGTTTGGAAACACCGCCGAGCTCCTTGCCGCGATACTGGCGCGGGGTGTAAGCTTGCAGCTAAAGCGAGGCCTCGGTCAAGAGTATATCGACCGCGAGGAGGCGCTCTCCTCCCCGAGGGGAAAGATAGAGCTGTCCGAGTCTCTGAAGACACGCTCGATCCTGCGCAGGCAGCTGGTCTGCAGCTACGACGAGTTCAGCACGGACACGCGCATGAACCGCATCCTCAAGGCGACGATTGCGCTCCTGGTCCGCTCGGACATCGACAAGGTGCGCAAGAAGGCGCTCAGGCGGCTGCTACCGTACTTCGTGGACGTGGGCGACGTAGACCTTGCACATGAGGACTGGCACATGCGCTTCGACCGGAACAATCAGGCCTACCGCATGCTCATGAATGTGTGCTGGCTGGTCGTGAAGGGCCTCCTCCAGACGCAGGAAGACGGAAGCATCCGCATGATGGACCTCCTCGACGAGCAACGCATGAGCCACCTGTACGAGAAGTTCATCCTTGAGTACTACAGACGCGAGCACCCAGAGCTTTCTGCAGGGGCGCCGTACATCAGCTGGGCTCTCGACGACGGCTTCGATGACATGCTCCCCGCTATGCACACTGACATAACGCTCGAGCAGGGCAGGACTGTCCTCATCATCGACGCGAAGTATTACAGCCTCACAATGCAACAGCAGTTTGACAAGCGAAGCGTCCATTCGAGTAACCTGTACCAGATCTTCACCTACGTGAAGAACAAGGAAGTGGAGCTTTCCAGTACCCCCAAAGCCCACAGTGTATCGGGCATGCTGCTCTACGCAAAGACCGACGAAGAAATTCAGCCTGATGGCGTGTACCAGATGAGCGGCAACCAGATAAGCGTGAGGACGCTCGATCTCAACCAGCCTTTCGAGGAGATACGCTCGCAGCTTGATGGAATTGCCAAGGCACATTTCTCAAAGGAGGCAGCCTGTGTTTGAAGGACTGACGAAGCACCTGCCTGCCATTGAGAAAGCCGAGAGATTTGGCAACTGGGTCGTAGACCGAGAGAGTAAGGGCACTATGGATGACCCAATTCAGATGCCTTACGTGGACTACGAAACGACAGTCACGAATGTTGAACAGGCAATCTACGACTTTGCGGACGAGCATCCCGAATATGAACTCACGCATTACCGCGACATACTCGAGCGCAACGGGCTCGAGTGGGACAGCCAGGCAATGTCCAGAGCAGACGTGTCGGATCTCGACGGCCAGGCGGTGATGGCACTTCTGCTGGGAGCCGTGAGGGCAGAACGCTTCTGCGACGGAGCACTACTTGGTTTCTTTGAGGACGGGAGCATTAGACGCTGGCTGTTGAGGCTGCGCGAGATTGACAATGGAGGCAACAATGAGCGATGACTTGAGCTTCGCCACAGAGATACCTTTGCGATGAGGATGGGTTCGTCTTGCTGCAATGCCCCTGTGCTTTAGGGTTCGCGCTGATTGCCCTCATGCGACCTCTCGTCAATGCTCTTTCTCATGGCCGTCTGGCTTCTCGTGTTGGGGGATCCGATCTCAAGGCGAGACGGAGTCAGTGTACGAAAGGACTGCCAAAATGAAGTTGGAGATGTAGAAGAAGTAGATTTCTACAGAACGTTGGAGATGCAAAAAGCACAAAGCGCCTAATTAGTACAGTATGCTCAGGTGAGATAGATGAAAAAATTTACGAAACCTCTATCCTAATTTACTCATAACCCGAAGGTCGTAGGTTCAAATCCTGCCCCCGCGACCATAAGAATTTTAAAACCCGCCCTCGGCAGGTTCTTTTGTTACTCAGGCAAGTCACTATGACAGGATACTAAACCTCCCCGTGTGCACTGCCTCTATGCATCAAAACCAAAGTTCAGCAAAGCGTTGTAACCTCAGTTCAAGACCCATTGTGATGATTATAGAATCGATCATACGTTTATGGTTAGGAGCAGCAGATGCCAGCTTTCTCAACCAGTGCATCTGTTGTCTGTCTCACTGAGCGCAGGGGCTCAGGATGGTTTTATACCTTCGCGCTCGCCACTTGCAATACACCAGCGAATCTCTGAACGCACATGACTTGTATCAAAAGGTTTTCAACAAAATCAGGGAAACCACGTGCTTGGGCTGGCAAGAAGATACTGGTCAAAGTAGCAGGTTGTCTGCATCTCAAAGAGACTGCACAAACCCGACAAATGAATAACCTAGAAGCGTAAGAGGACAGTCATTCTGAGCGGTATGAGTAGCTAGAGCAGCGTACTTTCTCGACAGCTGGAAGTACGATGTCTGAGAGAAATTCTCTTCCAAATCCTCCAAAAGTCTGGAGCCTCAACACGTGCGCTTGAGCTGGCCAAGGGAATAGCAGTCTTGATTAGACGGCGCGGTAATGGTGAGGCATTGGGGAGCTTTTGTAGCGTCAAGTTTTCCAGAAGCAAAGAAGAGCAGTTATCTTTGGGCATCAACAGAGAGCCATGGAGAACAACAAGAAGACCTGGGAACTTTGGAGCGTTCTCCAATAGTGATTGTACTGTCTGGTAGAGCTGATAAATCCATGAAAATCCTCTGTCTGTTACTGTCTGTTAGCTACCAGCGATCGTAGCATCGCCGGACGGTAGCATCCCATAGAGAGATGTAGCTATTTTAGACATTTCTACTATGTCCGACTTCTCATAACTCAAAAAAAGTAAGTTATAGTTAACTCTCAAAAATTCTCTGCTTCTGTCTGCAACTGTATGTCTGTACGTTGTGCAAAGAAAAGCAGCGTCACTTTAGAGGGGTATTGTATGGTAAGAAAAGCCGGACCGTTCCGTCTTTTCATGGGCGTTCTCGTTGCAATTCTGGCAGCGAGCATTGTAATAACTTCAACGATGGGCGCCATTGGTGTGTCCCTACAAGACGCATATGCCGTGCTGATGCATCATCTTTTTGGCATGCCGCTACCGGAGGCTCTAGCTGCAGGAGGACCTGTCGAGAAGGTCGTCTGGTCGCTACGTTTTCCCTCGCATCATCTTGGGCGTGGTAGCCGGAGCTGGCCTTGCGCTTTCGGGTGTTGTCATGCAGGCGTCAGTTCAAAACACCTTGGCTGAGCCGTATATTTTGGGCATTTCATCAGGAGCTTCGTGCGGAGCCACCTGTGCCATCATGCTTGGAGCTGGTGCAGTAAACGTTGTGGGAATTTCTTCGGTACCGCTGTTCTCGTTTATTGGCTCAACAATTGCCACGATTGGCGTTTTGTTGCTGGCATCTACCGGCGGCCATATGACGTCGTCAAAGCTTGTTCTCTCGGGCATGATTTTGAACGCTCTGTTCACGGCGCTGTCTAATTTCATTATTACTATCGCTGCTAACGCTGAGGGCATGATGGATCTGAAGTTTTGGACCATGGGCTCCTTGGCACGAGCAAGCTGGGGAAACGTTGGAATTTCTGTTGTCGTAGTACTTCTCGTCAGTGTGTTTTTCTTAACGCAGTTCCGTTCACTCAACGTGCTTTTAATGGGAGACGAGGCTGCTACAACGCTTGGCCTCAACACCAATCTGTGCAGGTGGGCATACTTGACCATTTCTGCCCTCATGGTTGGCACGCTGGTTTCATCAGTGGGAACCATCGGTTTTGTTGGCCTTATCATTCCGCATATTGCGCGCTCGTTTGTTGGGTCCGATCACCGAAGGCTGGTGCCAACTGCGCTGGTACTGGGAGCTATCTTCATTCTTTGGGCAGATGCCTGTGCTCGTACCGTCCTAGGCAACGCCGAAGTTCCTATTGGCATTCTGACCGCTGTTGTCGGTGCGCCGTTCTTTGTCTACATCATGGTTGCACGTAACTACAGCTTTAGGGATGGTGAGTAGCATGCGCCTTGAAGTGCAAAATGTTTCGGTCACCATTCACAACAAGCCGATTGTAAAGGACGTCTCGCTTAACGTGGAAGATGGCGAGTTTGTGGGCATCCTTGGCCCTAATGGATCAGGCAAGTCTACGCTTTTGCGAGCAATTTATGGCCTTGGTCATCGCTATGACGGCCAGATTTTGTGGGACGAGCGCGACGCCACTGAGATATCACGACGTGACTTTGCGCGTAAGGTTGCGGTTGTAAGCCAGTTTAACTCGCTGTCCTTTGACTTTACCGTTCGCGAGATTGTGTCGCTGGGACGCAGTCCTCATCAGTCGGCGCTGTCAAAAGAAACCGACCACGACGAGTCAATCGTGTCTGACGTTATTCAGAAAGTTGGCCTTTCTCGCTTTGAAGATCGCTCTTTTGCCACGCTTTCAGGTGGCGAGAAACAACGTGTCATGTTGGCTCGTGCGTTGGCTCAGGAACCAGAGTTTCTGGTGCTTGATGAGCCTACTAATCACCTGGATATTACGTACCAGATTGATATTTTGCGCCTTGTTCGCAATCTTGGTATCAGCTGTCTAGCTGTTTTGCATGACATTGTGATGGCAGCTCATTATGTCGACCGCCTGTATTTCTTAAAAGAGGGGACTATTGTTTCCGAGGGAACACCTGAGGAGATTGTGACCCCTGAGTTACTTGCTGATGTGTATGGCGTTGAAGGTGCAGTGAGGCCATCAACTGCTGGAAACGGTATCAGCATTGATTACGTGTATTAATCGCCTGTTGAGTATCAACAGATGAATGAAAGGATATCCGATGGATCCTCGTGTAAGTTCAAATCTCTTTACGAGAAGGAATTTTTTGAGCATTGCGGCAGGGTTTGCTGCAACTGCTGCTGGACTGGGTCTTACTGCGTGCAACAATGCAACGTCTAGCCCATCTACCCCTGCTACAGAAGAAAAGAAATCAGCCAATACGAGCTATCCAGTATCGTTCAAGCTCTATGACGGTGACGGCAATGAGTTTGAGGCAAAGTTTGACAAGGCTCCTGAGAGTGTTGTTACCTTGACAGATTCCGCCGCTGAGATTCTGCTGCGTCTGGGCCTTGGCTCCAAGATTATTGGTACTATCAAGCCTGATGCGCCAATGCCTTCAGATATTGCTGACGAGTATGCGAAAAATCAAGCAGCTGGGCGATAAGAAGAGCCTCTCGCGCGAGGTTGTTGTTGCCGCTAATCCAAACCTTATTGTGGGACGCTCACGTCTCTTCACTTCAAAGGATCAGACTGCTCCAAAGGACTACGCTGACCTGGGCATTTCTGTCTATACCCAGCTGGCATCTTCTGAGCAGGGCGATCCAACGCTTGCCGGAATTATCTCTGATATTAAGAACCTTGGATCTATTTTTGATGTTCAGAGCAATGCCGACACCTATACCGCCGACCTTCAGAAGCGCCTTGATGCTATTAATGAGCGAGTTAAAGCGCACGAGAAAGATGCAAAGAAGACCGTGCTGGTTATGACTAACCTCAAGGACGGTACGTTTGGTCTCTTTGGTGGTAGCGAGAAGAGCCTTGAGTTTACTATCATTGACCAGCTTGGAGCTACTCCTGCGACAACTCAGTCTGCAAACGGCCTGACGTATGAGAATCTGATTAAGTTCAACCCTGACGTCATTATTTACGTCACCGCAGAGCGCAATAAAGCAACTGACGCCGCAGCTAAAGACACCCTTCTGGGCGAGAGCTCCCTGCAGAACGTCCCTGCTATTGCCAACAAGAGCATCGTTGAGATTCCATATTCTGAGTACATCGATTACTCGCCACGTGCATTTGATTCTGCCGAGAAGATCCTTGAGGCTCTGTATCCTCAGAAATAGACGTGTTTGAACATACGCGCATGTAAACATACGGCACCGCAGAGACCAAGCAGGAATTCATTTCCTGCTTGGTCTTTTCTTTTTACCGCTAGAGTTGTTCTTTTAACCGAATAATGAACTTTTCTGCACAATAAAGTGCAACTTTGATGTTTTACTAGCCCTATAAAAATCTTTACGCTTAAGACAATTAATGTTGGGGGAGGCGGAAAGGTGCGTACTAGTAGGTTATTAAATCAGCTTAGTAGGACGTCAGAGGCTATTTCTGTCTCACAGCTTGCTCATGAATTTAATGTCTCGGAGCGCACTGTTCAATCAGACTTATCAGATTTGCGTTCAACCCAGCATGATCATGGCTTTCAGATTGTGTCTGAACGTGGCAAAGGGATACGCCTATTAGTAAAAGATTCAGATTTATTTTCTTCCTTTCTAGAATTTTTATCTCAGTCAGAGTTTATAGAACCATCTGAACGATCAAAAACTATTCTTCAAGCTTTGGTTCTTTCGGGAGGATTTGTAAGCGCGGAAGATCTTGCAGTCAATTTTGATTTGAGTGTTCCGGTAGTGAATATGGCTCTTCAAGAAGCATCTCGAATAGGCTCAAATTTTGGAATCGACATTCAACGTACTCGCCATCATGGTACACGTGCAGTTGGAAAACCGGATGACATTCGTTTCTTTTTAGCTAGATCTCTTTTGGCAGGATCGCCTCTAATAGTTTCCGCAATTAGAGAATCTATTGATAAAGAAGAAAAAATATCGACCATTCTTCTCTCATGCCTATCTAAGATTGGAAGAAATCTTAGATATGAAGACTTTTGTGCTCTTTGTGCCTTTGTAACTATTTGCGCAGCTAATATTGTGAGAGATACAAACGAGGAGCGAGAGGTAAGTCTTACTCCAATTAAATTCCTTGATTTAGCAGAATTAATTTCTGAGGAGATCTATAAGAAACTTGGTTTAAAGCTTACCAAGGTAGATGTTTTATGCATTGCAAAAGCGTTAGGACAGCTTCCGAGTCTAGAAGATGCTCCTACTACAGCTATCTCAGAAGTAAGTTCGGTTATTATTTCATTTCTCACAGGTATTGATGAGGAGTATCAAACGTCTTTTTTAGAGGATAAGACGTTCGTAGAAATGTTAGAAGCCCATATAGCACTTCTTGTGAAAAGATTACTTGCTGGGAAAACAGTTACTATTTCATTTGCTGAAAAAAATGAATTAGGAAATTCGCTCAGCATGGATTTTGCTGTTCAGTTATGTGAAAAAATTTATAGTCATTTTGGTGTAGAACCAACACAAGACGAAGTATTTTTGATTGCAATGCATTTCATTGCTCATGAGGAAAGAACACGTCAGAATCGTCTTTTTAGCATTGCTCATATCGTTGTTGTTTGTGCAACTGGCGGAGGATCTGCCACACTTGTGAAAATGCAGCTTAGCGGTATATTCCCAAATGCCCAAATTGATACAGTGTCTTATTTGGACCAAAGAGTGCTTGTAGAATTGAATCCAGATTTAATAATATCCATGGTTCCATTGCTAGAAAAGCCTTGTGCTCCAACAATTTATATAAATGAGATTTTGAGTTCCTCTGATCTTTCTGCTATTAGTAATGCTGTTCGACATAGTAACTATGATGTAAACCAAGATTGTGGAACAAAATACACTTTATCTTCTCTGATAGAACCCGAGCTTTTTGCTGTTTCTGATCAAAATACGTATCAAGATATAGTCTATGAAGCGTGTATTGATTGTGTACGCCTTGGATATGCAGATGAAGCGTTCGTCAATTCTGTCAAAGTGCGGGAGAAGTTTTCTAATACGATTTTTTTGAATGGTATTTGCGCACCCCATCCTGTAGAGCCTCACGGAATACGGGATGCAATAGCGGTTCGTATTAACAGGAGTAAAAAGGAAAAAGAGGTTAGAGTTATTTTTCTTATATGTCTAACCAAACAATCCATTGAGGCTTATAAAGCTATTAGTACTTCTTTATTTTCACTAATGAATAACCAAGAAGAAATTTCACTGCTTGAGTCTTGTATAAGTGCTGAAGAATTTATAAATCAGATAAAAAAGATGGAGGTCAGTAAAGATGGATGTTGATCTTCTTGTAAAGCTAAGTAACTCTGATGCGTTGGCCGGTAATGAGGATGAAGTCCGTGAATTGATACAAGACGAGTGCACTAAGTATTTAAGTGAAACTTTTAGAGACGGACTTGGTAGTCTTATTTTTCATAAGCCAGGTCCAAGCGGATCTCCAAAAATTATGTTTATGGCTCATATGGATGAAGTTGGCTTTATTGTCAGATCTATTTCTGATGATGGCTTGTTATATGTAATGCCAATCGGAAATGTTGTAAATACGAGTAAGGATATGCAGCTTGTTCGTATTCATACCCCTCAAGGAAAGGTTCGTGGTGTTCTTAATTCAATTAGGGATAAATCTGGCCAGGTCTTGGAAAGTTATGTTGATATTGGATGCTCTATTGAGAATGATGTCCGAGTATTAGGCGTGAACGAAGGAGATTTTGTTTTCTTTGCTACGGATGCATTGATTCATGAAAACGGAATAGTTTCTGGAAAAGCCATGGATGACCGAGCTGGTTGCTTCGTTCTTATACAGGTAGTTAAAGAACTTTTTGATTCCTACCCTTGTGATGTTTACTTTGCATTTACAAGCAGTGAAGAAGTAGGAGCACGAGGAGGAAAAACTGCAACAGAGCTCGTTCAACCAGATTTATTAGTTGCAATTGATACGGCAAATTATTCTGGACTTGATAGCGGGTTTAAAAACCATCGAGTCTTAGGTGCTGGCCCAATGTTGGTCTACTACGATAAAACATTGGCTCCTAAACGCCGCCTCTTGTCTTATATGCAGAATCTTTTAGAAGATGCAAATATTTCTTACCAGAAAGATATTTTTGCTGGTGGTGGTACTGATGCTGGAACAGGCCACTTAGTTAACGCAGGGAGATTGGCAATGGTACTTGGCATTCCTCTTAGGTACTGCCATGGAAGTTGCTCTTTTGTGCAGTTAAAAGATTTAAAAACTGCCACTTATGCCATTCAGCTTATTTGTAGCAATTTTACAGAGGAAGTCTTAAAAGATCTTACGAACTAATGGAAATTTGAAGAAAGAGGGAAGTGCTTAAGTATGAACGAAAGCGAAATCAAAATCCTTACGATGATTTCTTCAGCAGGTGAAAGTAGATCAAAGGCAATTGAAGCATTGAGAAAAGTAAAGGAGGGGGATTACCAAGGAGCTCATAGCTTGCTTGAGCAAGCAAAACAGATTGACTTGGCTGCACACAAGGCTCAAACAGAACTTATAACAGCCGAGCTCAATACTCCAGAAGCTGATCGTCCTGCAATGACGCTTTTAATGGCTCATGCACAAGATCACTATATGGCCGCTCAACTCGCTAGAGATCTGATCGAAGAACTTGTTGATGTTTTTGAGATTCAGAACCGCAAATAACAGTGTGTATTCGTTAAGAATGCCAAAAAAGAAAGGAAGGAAGAAATGAAGATTGTGCTCTGCTGTGCCGGTGGTTTATCAACTACGATGCTTATGGATGCCATGAAAGCTGGAGTAAAAGCAAGTCCAAAGCTTAATGAATCTGACTTCCAGTTTATCGCGATTCCAGTTGATATTTTAGACTCGGAGGTTAGTGATGCCGATGCAGTTGTTCTTGGACCTCAAATTGCTCACAAATTTGAGAGTGTAAAGAACGCATTGGGTGACAAAAATATTCCAGTAATTGTTGTTGATACAGCTACGTATGGTCAAATGGACGGAGTATCAGTACTCAAGAAGTGTTAGTTGAACAAAAGAAAATCGAACTTGCCTCTGAGAGGGGGTAATTCTTATGAATGAGAATACTCATGGGTTTACAGCGGTGATCGATCGCTATTTAACTCCTGTAGCAAATTGGATGGATAAGGAGATTCATTTAAGCGCAATCAAAAAAGCTATGGTTGGCTTAACACCTCTTCTAATCATTGGTAGCTTCTGTTTGATTCCTGGTGCGATTCCAAACATGATTGGTGAGGAAAATCCTCTTTCTCAATGGATTGTTGCAAATGCTTCTGCAATTGAACTTGCAAATACTGTTGGAATGGGAATGATGGCGCTTTATGCTTCGGTTCTCATTGGTTATCATCTATCGAAGTCGCATGAACTTGATGCACCTGGCTGCATGAGTATGGCGTTAATTGCATTCTTGATGCTTGCTGTTGATTTTTCAGAAGACGGTACTTTAGTAACAAAGTACTTAGGAGCTAAGGGCTTATTTGCATCTATGTTTGGAGCCATCGTAGCAGTTGAATTGTTCCGCTGGTGCAAAAAGCGCAATTTCACCATTAAAATGCCAGAGTCTGTACCAGATTTTGTTTCTCGTTCTTTTGAAATGATTCCAATTTCTATCATCATCATTGGTGTATTTTTAGCAATTCGTCTGGTATGCACAAACGTTTTTGGAGTAATGCCTCCTCTGATTTTTACGAATCTATTTGCACCTTTAGTTGGTTCGATGGACAATCCATTGGCATACACTTTCTTGAAGATGCTTCATTGTTTGCTGTTTTTCTTTGGTATCCATCCATCTGTTCTCAGCCCAATTACAAGCCCAATTTCTACTCAATTCCTGGCAGAAAATATTGCAAATTATCAAGCAGGACTTCCACTTACGCACTTCTTCTGTCCTGGACCTGAGTCTGCATTTGGTAATTTCACTGGTACTGGAGTTACTTTTTGGTCTTGTTCTTGGTGTATGCTTTCTAAGTCTGATGCGCTTAAGAAAATTGGACGAGTAGCGTTTATTCCAGCCTTGTTTGGAATCAACGAGCCAATTTTGTTTGGCGCTCCAATCGTTCTCAATCCGTTTTACTTTATTCCATATGTCATCGGTGGAGGAATTATCGGATCGCTTGGTGGCTGGGCTCAATGGCTTGGTTTAATGGGTAAATCGTTCTTCACACCACCCTATGTTGGAGTTTTCCTTGAAGGATTCTTGACAAACTTCGACTGGAGATCGATTGTAGTCAACGCAGTTCAGATGATACTGTCTATTGCCCTTTGGTATCCGTTCTTCAAAAGCTTATGAGCAGAGATTTATTGAGAAAGAACAAGAGAATTCAAGCAGCATTTTTGTCTGAAGAGGATGAGGCACTTCTTGAAGAAATGGATCTTGGAATTTAGTTAGTGTAGTTTTGATGAGACTAACTCCATTGAAGAGTTAGTCTCATCTTTTTCAGTTAAAAAAATAATTTAAGAAGAGGAGTATATATGAATGGGAATATCAATTTACTTCGAGATCTTTTGAATGATATGGCTGTTGATGTCCTTCTTCTTAAAAGCAAGACAATAAAGAGCTGGCTCGGCGTGCCAAATGGTAGTGGCTGTTCGATCATCTTAAGCCATAAATATCAAGGCCTTTTAGTTGATCAAAGATATTTTGCGGAAGCAAAAGCGAAAGAACATGATTTAACGATTGAATTATTAGCGAGCCAATCTGAAGAAGCTTTTTATATGAAGCTTTACGAGTTATCAGAAAAGAACAATTGGAAATGCCTGGGAGTTGAATCTGAATCAACCTTAGCAAGTACGTATTTGAAATTATCAAAGCAATTTAAAAATGTTGTTCTTCTTGATAAAGAACTTACGATGCTGCGTGCGATTAAAACATCGGAAGAGATTAAAAAAATCAGAAAAGCAATAAATGTAACGGATGAGGTCTTTAAGGAAGTATCTTCTCAAATTAAAGAAGGAATGACAGAGTATGAAATTAGTGCCTTAGTTCAATATAAATCTATTTGTAGAGGCGCACAAAAAATGTCTTTTGACACAATTTGTGGTATTGGCGAGCGTACTGCATATCCTCATTGTAGGCCTACATCACGCGCTTTAAAACGCGGTGAGCATGTGATGATTGATTTTGGAATTCAGATTGACAATTACCAGTCAGATATGACCAGGATTTGTTTTTTAGGGGAGCCTAACGCGAAGATATTAGAGATATATAACATTGTTCATGAAGCTCAGAATCTGGGCATCTCGTCTATTAAAGCTGGAGTTGATTCTGAAGAAGTTGATAGATGTGCACGATCTGTCATTTTGAAGGCTGGGTACGGAGAGTATTTTGGACACGGTCTCGGTCATGGAATTGGAATAGACAATTCAACAGAACTGCCTTTATTGAGGCCTGGAAAACATTTTATTCTTAAAGAGGGCATGGTTATGTCATGTGAGCCAGGTATATATATTCCTGGTGTTGGTGGAGTTCGAATTGAAAATGACGTTGCTGTAATTAATGGGGTTGGCGTATCTCTTAATAAAACAACAACTGATCCAATAATCTTAGGAGTTTAAATGGGATACGATTTCGACAAAATTCAAAATCGCTATGGAACATATTGCACTCAGTGGGATTTTATTCAGGATAGATTTGGCAAACCCGGTATTTTGCCTTTTTCAATTTCTGATACTGATTTTTTGCCTCCTGAAGAAGTTTTAAATGTAGTTACTGAAGTTGCAGTTCGAGGACAGTTTGGCTATACCCGATGGAATCATCATGATTTTAAGGGCTCAATTGCATCATGGTTTGAGAGAAGATATAACGCCAGTGTAGATGAGGATTGGATCGTATACAGTCCTTCTGTGATGTATTCAGTTTCTCTGTTAATTCGATTATTAACAGATCCAGGCGATGGAGTCTTATGTTTCGACCCTATGTATGATTCTTTTCCTGGAGTAGTAGAAGGAAATGACCGGACACTCGTAAGAAGTATTCTTTTACCGAATTTAAAGCACGCTTCTGTAGATTGTTTACATAAAACTTTTGAGATTGATTTTGAGCAACTTGATAAGTTAGCAGCTTCTTGTAAGGCAATGCTATTATGCTCTCCACATAATCCCACAGGACGTATGTGGACAGAGGAAGAGCTAAATAGGATTATCGATATTTGTCGAAGTCATAGTCTATGGATTATTTCAGATGAAATTCATGCTGATATTAGTTTGTGTGACAGAAGTAATATCAGCTTAATCTCCAAACTAAAAGAATATGAAAGAGTGGTCGTTGCAACATCCCCCACAAAAACTTTCAATACACCTGGCCTTATTGGGTCATATGTTGTCGTTCCGTCTAGTGAAGTTCGTGAAGCATTCTTAAATAAAACTAGGCATGTTGATTTTCTTAATTCATGCAGTACTTTGGGACTATATGCAACGATGGTCGCGTATAACAAATGCGAAGTTTATGTTGATGACGTGTGTTCATATATACGTGGCAATATGCAGACAATAAAGAACTTCCTCTCAGAACGCTATCCGAATATAAAATTTGAAATTCCAGAAGCAACTTATTTAGCTTGGATTGATGTGAGCTCTTTGGAAGTATCTTCAAAACGGCTACAGGACGCATTAGTTAATATTGGAAATGTTGGAATCATGCCTGGAGAGACATACGGTCATTCAGGAGCAGGATATTTACGTATGTGTGTTGGATGCCCTAGGGAAAAGTTAAACGAAGGATTACGTCGTTTTGCAAAAGGTATTGATAGTCTAAGTTTATAGGGGATTTTGATGGGAAATAAAGTGGCTCATAAAAATATAACAAAGTTTTCGCGCTTAAAGTCAAAAAATAATTCAACTATGATGTGGAAATTTCCCATGCGTAGATTTTATGCATATGCTGTTGACTGGGTACTTTCAGGTTTACTTATTGGTTTTCCAGAGGTTCTAATCTTTGCCTTAGTAACTCATAGCTCTGATATGTTCAGTGATCTGTACGTTTTTAGTGCGCTTGGATATTCAAATATGTTTGCTTACATTTGCTGCATACTATCCTTGATGATTTTTATCGTTTATTACATAGTAATACCTTGGAAAATTTGGCCAGGTCAAACACCAGGCAAAAAGCTATTTAAATTGAAATGTGAGGCTAGTTTAGGAGATAAAGTAGAACTAAAGCAGCTAGTTATTAGGGCAATACCGGGCCTCCTTCTGATTGAAGGTGTTTCGACTATTACGACGAGATATATTATTCAGGCACTTACGCTGGTGTCTGGATTTTATATTGAAAGCTATGTTTTCATAGCAATGTACCTATTAACTATGTTTTCAGCGGTAATGGTTGTAATTACAAAAAAATCACCTTGCAATTCATGATTATTTAGCTGGGACAAAAGTGGTGGAAATTGACGATTTTGACTAGGCAAATTCTCGATAATTGAAATAGCATAAGAGTGAGTTACTAACTCAAGTAGAAGACTAAGAGCTTTTCGCATTGCGACGTCTATTAGGTATAATTTCAGATAAACGTTGGTTATTAAATAGCCCTTGTATTTAACTTTTATGGATTTAGATATTGAAAATTTTATAATCGACTTATGATTGTTGGGTTAGGTTGCAGTCTTTAGGAGAGTTTTTATGAGTGGGGAGATTCAAAGGCCTTCGGATAAGCTACTCCAGCAAGCTGGAATTGTACTAGAGGAGGTCGAGATAAATGATTGTAGTATTTTGGATAGCGCAATAAAGATTCCATTTGGAGAAATTGCTTCCTTTGGTATGTTAATAGACGCTATATTGAAGAGCAGTCGTTCGGCAAATATGGTTGCTGAGGGCATCTATAGAGTAGTTCTCCCTCAAGGAGCAAAGGCACTTAAGGTATTAAAAAATGGGAAAATAGTTGGTGCTTTTGCAAAAATGAATAACGGTGGATCAAAGCTGGCAGAACTTATTCCGGTTGATGGAATAGAAATGACGGCTTTCAAGGATCCGGAATTAATTGCTGTTGCTGTTGTGCTATTCGAAATAAATAGGAAATTTGATTCAATTCAGCGAACTCAGCAAGAAATGTTCGAATATTTACGTCAGAAAGATGAGGCAAAGAGAAGAGGTAACCTGGAAATCCTTGTAGACATCCTTGAGAACTATCATTTCAATATAGATAACGATACATACAAAACTAATAAACACATTCTAGTTCAGGATATACGAAAAAGATGCTGAACAGGATATTCTTTTCTTTAAAGAACAAATTGTTTCGATATTTGAGGATAAAGAATTAATAGATCTTGATGCGGCTACTGAAAAGCGTGCACTTAAGATTCTTTCACTCTTGAAAGATTACCAGATTGCTGTATATCTATTTTCATTTAGCTCTTTTCTTGAGGCATTGCTGCTTGAAAACTACAATAAAGAATATCTAAATGCGGTAGCAAAGAAGATAGATGACAGATCTATTGAATATCGCAAGGTATATACAACAGCTTATAATCTGCTAGAAGGCAAAGGAAGAGGAACTCTAGAGCAGCAATTGCTTGGAATTTTCTCTGGTGCTGGTAGTTATCTTGGAAAAGCCATTGAAAAAACGCCTGTCGGAGATGCAACTCCTATCGATGAAGCATTAATTGGTATGAGCAAAAACCTCGATAGAATTAAAAAGAATCAAATCCATGTTCTTATGGAAAATATGCCTAGTGCAAAAGCTGTAAATGTTAAGCCCTTTGTAGAAGGTCTTGTTAATGTAAACATACTTTTCAATAAAAAGGCTGAAATTTTGACGGATGGAGAAGCTATTTATTTGTTACCGCAAGGGAAGATGTAATTAAATTACCCCCCTGTTTCGAAAGGCTCTTGAAAGCTTTTTGAGTTTATAGATAGGCTTTTAAATCTTTCTTAGCAATTTTTCAGGCGAGATAGGTTTGGCTTGTGTTATGGATCACAGATTTTCATGTGTCAGGTAATGTCGTTTTCTCGAAAGCAGAGTGCAGTTTATGCACTCTGCTTTGGGGTTGTAGTGTATGGGAAGTAAAAGCTCTGTGACCTTATTATCTGAGATACCTGTGTGAATATTATTTAGAGAATCGAATAAAATAGTTAGCATAATACTGAATCGATTCATGAAATTCCTTCTTGAATATGGTTGCAAAAAGAACGGATAAGCCAAAGAGAGAAGGTTACTTATTTCATATTTGCGAGATGATTTGGCTGACTATTGATTCCAGAATACTATTTCTATTATGCTTGTCTTTTAATTTTTGTGGACGTTTGTAATAAGAAACAATGTTGATGATTGTTATGGTGTAAAGCTGTCGTGGAGGCCCATTGGATTTTAGCTTTAAGAGGTCATTTAGATACACTATTGTATAGGCGTTCAAGTCAGAAAAGAGATTCCTAAACAGATAGAAGAGTCTTTATGAACTATGTCCAAAAAGTTCCTGTTGCTATTTGCGGTGTTGCATTAGGTTTTGCAGCACTTGGAAATCTTTTCAAGAACTCTTTCGAGGGCCTTTATCTTGCCTGCGGCATAATCTCTATTGCTCTTTTAGCTCTCTATACCCTCAAATTTATGGTGTCGACAAAAGTTGTATTGCGAGAGCTCTCGGATCCAATTGGACTTTCAGTTGCCGCAACATATCCAATGGCAGTTATGCTGATTTCGGTGTATATGAAGGCTGATATTGGTGATGCAGCACAGTTATTTTGGTTTGCAGGAATTGTGTTACACATCCTGTGCATAGCTCTCTTTACTTCTCGATATATTGCAAAATTTGATTGGGAGAACGTGCATGCCAGCTGGTTCATTGTGTATGTAGGTATTGTCGTTGCCAGTGTTACAGCGCCGGCGTTTAACTTTGAAGACAAGTGTTGGCACGGTTGCATTTTGGTTTGGATTTATCTGCCTTGTAGTGCTTTTTATAGTAGTGAGCATACGGTATGTTAAATATGGGCCAGTGCCTGATTCTGCTGAGTCGCTCGCTTGTATTTATGCAGCTCCAACAAGTCTCTGTATTGCAGGGATATATTCAATCTATTACGCCAAAGTCTGTACCGTTTCTTTTGGTTTATGCTGGCAATCAGCTTCACTTATTTATGTGGTTTCTTTTGTATGGTGCATCAGGTGTCTTACAAAACCGTTCTTTCCCTAGTCATGCCGCGTTTACTTTTCCCCTTTTGTAATTTGTGTCGTTGCGCGTACACAGACGTCGGCATACTTGGCTGAACTCGGTCAGCCTCTTCAATGGCTTGACGGAATAGCTACTGTTGAAACGGTGCTTGCAGCAGGGCTTTGTATTGTTGTGCTTATACGCTTACTTGCGTCGTGCGTAATCAGACTTTGCCTAAAGCGAGATCTATGAGTAGCTTGAGGTAACGTTTTTCATTTTGTTTGTTTAGAGTTTCGTGACGGAGCGCGCAACGCGGATGCGGGCGCGGATGTCCGCCACCCAGGAGTAGCCGCCCTTCTCGGCGATCTCTTGCTTCTCGCTATCCGGTCAATTTGCTGCGCCGAGGAGTTGAGCGCTCGTGTCGAAGACGAGCTCTTAATGGGAGGGACATGGCTGGACCCCGATTCTGCCAAGGCAGATCTGCTGTAGGTACAGATCATACAATGGAAAATGATGCGATGATGGAAGCGGCTTGGACTGTGCTTTCCTCTGCGCTTGTAGCTTTGTCTATTATGTATTATTGTGAGTAATACATACGATACAGACATCGTTGGAGGCTCACACCATGCTCCTGCAGCTGGACTTCTCAACCGCAACACCCATCTACCAGCAGATCCGCGATCAGATCGTGCGTGGCATCGCCGAAGGCGAGCTTGCGCCTGGCGAGCGCCTGCCGACCGTGCGGGCGCTCGCATCGGAGTGCGGCGTCAACGCCATGACGGTGAGCAAGGCCTATCAGCTTCTCAAGCAGGAGGGACACGTGCTCGGCGACCGGAGGGGTGGCACCTTCGTGTGCGAGCCCGATGGCAGCTCGGACCCCGATTCCGGCATCATGGACGCGCTGCGGATGCGCCTGGCTGAGCTGGTGGCCGGTGGGATGTCAGGCAAAGAGGTTCTCGCGCTCTGCGAGCACCTGCTGGATGAGATTGCGTATCGCTAGAAGTAAGGAAGTTTATGATGAGCACTGCGACTATCCTATGGCTCTCCTGCAGCTGGACTCCACTCCTCATATGGTGGACGCTCAGGAACAGCGCGCGCTTCAAGAAGAACATTGTCGTCGGCGTCACTTTCCCGCGCGAGGCGCGGGAAGACGTGCAGGTAAAGGCGTTTCTTACCAGCTACCGTCACCTGCAGCTCGCGTGCGCTATCGTGCTCGTGGCTGCGGCACTTGGCGGTGCGGCGACAGGAACGGTACGAGCGTGGGCCGGGTCGAGCATGTTCTGCTGGAGCGTCTGGATACTTGTGGTCTGTATCGTGCCCGAGGTGATCTACGCGCTCACCAACCGCAGGCTCGCGGCCCTGAAGGACGAGCGCGGCTGGCGGCCCAGAGGCGCCGCGGCCCAGCGCGTGACGGTGGCCGATATTGGGGCGGCCGCGCAGTCGTACCCGCGCGTCTCGAGCATATGGTTTGCCCTCATCTGCGCGGCGAGCCTGGTCCCCGTCCTGCTCGACCGTGACAACGTAGTAATCTACCTGCTGTTTGCCGCATGTGTGCTCATGATGTGGGCAATCTTCCGTTGGTGTTACCGCAATCGCAGCGAGGTGGTGGACGACAACACCGCTCTCACGCAGACGCTCACGCGCATACGCCGGCGCGCCTGGGCGAGGATGTTCCTCGTCGCGGCTGCGTCTTTTGCATTCATGAGCTGGGCGCAGCTCCTCTTCCAGGGTTCAACCAATCTGTACTTTATCGGTATGATGCTTCCCTGCACGGTCCTTGGAATCGTGGCGTTTGCAACCGAGATGCGCGTGCGCAGCCTGCAGGAGCGTCTTACAAAGGCCAGCGGCGAGGGCCTCTACGTGGATGAGGACGACCACTGGATCTTTGGCATCTTCTACTATAACCCCGACGATGCTGAGCTCATAGTGAACGAGCGCGTGGGCATCAACACGTCGATCAACCTGGCACGGCCGGCGGGAAAGGCGATTGTAGTGGCCCTCGCTTGCTCGCTGCTCTGCCTGCCCGTGACGGGAGCGTTCATGGCGGAGGAATTTGGAGCTCCTGTGACGCTTGAGTTGAGCGAGCAGACGATTCGGGCACACCACTTGCTCACAACCTATGAGATTGACATGGCCGACGTGGTGTCTGTGGAGCTGGTTGACCAACTTCCCAAGATGACGCGCACGTTTGGCGGCGCGAGTGAAACCTTCCTTGAAGGTAACTTCTCAAGTGACGCGTACGGATCGCTCAAGGTGTGCCTGGACCCCGAGGTCGGCCCCTGGCTCCTCGTGCGGACGAGGAGCGGCACAACCTACCTTCTGGGCGCGAGCGACACGGCGCAGACCGAGACCGTTTATGAGGAAGTCCCCTCGGCCTTAGTCGATGCATAGTGCGACCTCTCGCGCCTGAACTCGTCGGTGTACTTGTTGTTGCTCATGCCTTGCCTCGCTTTCTCGGTTGTCTGGGCATATACGATTCCTGGGTTTTGAATCTGGGATGCCCGTGTCCGAAAAAAACGATACAGGTCACTCTGACCCTGATTACGCCCCGTGGTGAGACAACATCGCGGACCACCGGGAGGACGTGGACTAGGGGTGCAGGGTGTAAAAAACGCGACCGAGAGACTGTCCTAGTGTGCGAAAAACGCAATAAAACCACTATAAAATGATGTAAAAAACGCAACTGAAAGCGTATCATAGAGTGTGAAAAACGCATTTCACTTGTTAATTACTATGGGGAGATGAAATCATGCTCAAACGCAAGGCATACCAAAGGCTGGAGGATTGGAAACGATACAAGACGAAGCAGGCACTTCTCGTCAAAGGAGCCCGACAGGTAGGAAAGACGACCCTTGTCAGGCAGTTTGCCGCAGACAACTATGGGATCCTCGCCGAGGTGAACTTCTTCGACAACAAGACTGCCAAAGAGACGGTCATGAGGGCGATTGATGCTGATGACCTGCTTCTACGTCTTTCCGTGCTCAGCGGGAAAGAACTGGAGGCCGGAAAGACCCTCGTCTTCCTCGACGAGATCCAGGAGTGTGGTGCGGACCTGCTCACCTGGATCAAGATGCTCCTTGAACGGACCGACTACGATTACATTCTTTCGGGCTCTCTGCTGGGGCTTGAGGTATCCAATATTTCCTCCCTTCCCGTTGGTTTTTTGCAGGAAGTAACCTTGTATCCCCTTGATTTTGAGGAGTTTTGCTGGGCAAGTGGGATAGGCAAGACGGCATTGGAAGCTGTTTCTGCCTGTATGGAATCCCTTACCCCTGTGCCTGATTATCTGCATGATAAGCTTACGGATACCTTTTACCGGTATCTTTTGGTAGGCGGTATGCCTGACGTTGTGCAGGCCTTTGTGGACAACAACGACCTCTTGCGAACCCGTAATCTGCAGAGGGGAATTGTGAACATGTACAAGATGGACATGGCCAAGTATGTATCGGATACGCTTGAGGCGCGCCAGGTACAAATGGTATACGAGTCCATACCTTCTCAGTTGAATTCCGAAAACAAGCGCTTCAAATATGCAAGGCTGGGGAAGAGTCTGAGGTTTGCCAACCTTGAGTTCGCGTTCGACTGGCTTGAGCACGTAGGGATCGCTCTTCCGGCATTCCGAGTTAATGAGCCGACGTTTCCCCTTGCCGCCCATGAGGACCGAAACATGCTGAAGCTTTACGCAAATGACGTCGGCCTGCTTACCGCCCAAATGATGGGGGATGTCGATATCGATATCCTCAATAGAAGGTCAAGCATAAACTTTGGGTCGATATTTGAGAATGCGGCAGCCCAGGAATTCAAGGCGTGTGGAAGGGAACTGCGCTACTATAATTCCTCCAAGATAGGCGAGGTTGATTTTGTGCTTCAGGGGCAACAAGGAGGCATCGACCTCTGTGAGATAAAGAGTGGTAAGAACTATCGACGCCACAGTGCGCTTGACAATCTCCTAACAACAAAAAACTACAACTTCGAACATGTCTATGTATTCCATGACGGCAATGTGGATACTCCAGGAGCTTTCGAAGGTGTTACGTATCTCCCTATTTATATGATGGGTATGGCACTGGGCTGACGCAGGAACTAGCTGACCAAGAACCAATTTGTGGTCTCTATTTCACTTCAGCGATGGCATAAAGATGTGGAGCGTTTTCGAGAAGTCCGTCTAGCTGAGATCTTGCTTCCTCGTCATTCGGGTTTTGGCGAGAATAGCATTTGTTCTGGAGATATAATTATGCCATTGGGACGAACGATGTCGAGCCTGGCGAGTGCCAACTGGTGCATAAAAATATCTTTGGAAAGTGTGACACCAGGACATCGAGAGATGAGACACTAGGCTTTTTTAGCACATGAAATTGAATTGGGTGATGCGGATGTTTGATCTCGTCCGATGCTGCTGGCAGAGCATCTCCAATCGTCGAAGATTTATAGGATATCTGGTTGCCCGCCTGATCCAGGCGCTTCTCTCCGTTGTGGCTCCACTTGTGGCCGGGGTTACCATAAATATGCTTCTTGAACCCAATACGCCGATGGGTTCGTTGATCTTGGCATGTCTATTCCTGCAATATGTTGTATTTTAGCTGCGCTCTTTGATTACCAAGCCACCTTGGTATACACCTACCTTCAGGCAGATTCCTCATTTGATCTTGAGCTTCATGCTATTCAGCATATCCAACACCTAAGGCCGGCCTTCTTTAAAGGTTTTGATCCTGCGTATTGGCGTCGGCGTCTAGATGATGACACTAATGGTCTTTCGCTCTTCTTCCTGATGTCTATTGTCGATGTTCTTAAAAACACTGCAATTCTCGTAGTCATTGTGGTCGTTCTGTTTGTCATAGACCCCCTGCTCTCATTGGTATCTATAGTGCTTGCCATTGCCTCAGGTGGTATTTATATGATTTTCATGAATAGGATGTATAAGACAAGACTCGATTTTACAAATGAGATGTCACAGTACTCCTCACGGGCTCAAGAGCAGTTAGAGGAAGTCGAGTTTATCAGGAAACATGTTCTGTTTAACCGTTCCACAAAACGCCTGAAGGAGATCTTCTTCACGGTCCGAGAGGCAATGTATCAAACGAACAAGGTTGCGGCGCAAGTGTTTCTTTGTACGGGAGTGGTCCAAGGCATTGCCCAGGCGGCACTTCTTTTTGTTGCTGCCAGGGAAGTTTTTGCCGGCCATATGCAGGTGGGTTATGTGGCAACTGCCTTCGGCTACTTCACCACCATGGTTACATCCGTCGAGTACTTTGAGCAGTTTGGCCGCGACTACCAGAGCGCCCGCGTGAACTACAACAGATTACAAGAGCTTTGGGATGAGGAAGAGGAGCCGAACGGTTCCGGAGTTCCTACGGACACCAGCCTGATTACCTGCGACGATGTGGCCTTTTCATATCCAGGGAACAAAAACAGGACCCTCTGTGGAGTGAGCGGGCGCTTTCAAGCGGGGAAGATCTATGCCTTGGCAGGTACCAATGGATGTGGCAAGAGTACGCTTTTGAAGCTTCTCTCGGGGGAATATTTCAGCCTGTATGACGGATCCATATACTATGGCAATACCGACCTTGCAACGCTTGACCAATACGCCCTCAGGCACGACGTCATCGGCATTGTTGAGCAAGAGCCGGCAATTCTCCAAGATACCCTGTGGAACAACTTGACGCTTCTGTGCAACAAGATGCCCAGTGAAGATAGGGTTTTGCAGCTTGTCAACTTGTTTGGACTTCAGAAGTTCCTCTCACCAGACAGGGGATTGCAGAGCGTCATTGATGCACATCGTGTTGCGTTGTCAGGAGGGGAGAAACAGAAGATCGCTATCATCCGCATGCTCCTCAAAGACCCAGAGGTGATGTTGCTTGACGAGCCAACTTCGGCACTTGATGCGGTAAGTCGAGGCCATCTCATTGACCTCCTCAAGGACCTTCGTAAGGACCACCTGGTAATCGTTGTGTCCCATGATGAGGAGCTTCTCGCCGTATGCGATGAGGTCCGGGAACTCTGAACCCTTTCCCTCTTAGAGACTCTGGTTGGCTTTTCTGCAATATATCCAGCCTTATGGCGCGCTTCTACGACGTCGATAGTGGGGCGGTGCGTGTCGGCGGCCACGACGTCCGTGAATTCACGGTGGACAGCCTGTTGAGGAATTTCTCGATGGTGTTCCAAGATGTCTACCTGTTCAATGACACCCTGGAGGCCAACATTGCGTTTGGGACTGCCGGCGCAACGCATGAGCAGGTGGTCGAAGCTGCCAAACGCGCACGGTGTCACGATTTTATCAGCGCCCTGCCCAACGGTTATGACACGATTGTGGGCGAGGGAGGCGCAAGCCTTTCCGGGGGAGAGCGCCAGCGCATCTCGATTGCCCGAGCGTTGCTCAAGGATGCCCCTATCGTGGTGCTTGACGAGGCGACGGCTTCAATCGATCCGGAGAATGAACAGCTTATCCAACAGGCACTTACGGAACTTACGCGCGAGAAGACCGTGGTGGTCATAGCACACAGGCTTGCGACTATCGAACATGCCGACCAGATCCTTGTGGCAGAGGATGGTACCGTTGTCCAGAGGGGGACCCATGAGGAGCTTCTCGCGCAAGAAGGTGTGTACCGGCGCTTGTTGAGGCACGTGCCGAGGCGGAAGGGTGGAAGATAGGATAGTCGCAGGCCGTCAGGGAAGTTCAGGCATTGCAACACGTCCGTTTAACGATTTGTATCAAATGAGTTCATTTTTTGCTGTTATCAGCATGAAATTGGCGCGTATGTGGGACACTAAATAGCAGCAAATACTGACCCGGTCAAGAAAGGAAGGCTCATGGCATACGAGTCTCGCGAAGAAATTGACAGCAAATATAAGTGGGACCTGTCCTCAATGTTCCCTAGTGATGAGGCATTTGAGGCTGGGCTCGAGGAGCTCAAGGCTTATTGCCCAAAGCTGCTTGCGTTCAAGGGCAAGATTTCTACCTCTGCTCAGGCTCTTTTGGAGTTCCTGCAGCTTGAGGACCAGATGACTCTTCTGCTCTACAAGATTATCAACTACGCCGAGCGCAAGAGTGATGAGGATACCCGTGTAGCCAAGTATCAGGCATACGTTGCAAACGCTACCAGCGCATATACGCAGGTTGGCGAGGCAACTTCTTGGTTTGCCGCAGAGCTTCTTGCAATTCCAGCAGAATCTGTCGAGAAGTTCTATGCAGAGGTTCCAGCTCTTGAGTTTTATCGTCGTAAGCTCAACAAGATCTTGAACCAGCGTGAGCACACTCTTTCTGCTGAGGAAGAGGCACTGCTGGCACGTGCTGAAGAGCTTGCTGTTCAGCCAACCAACATCTTCTCCATGTTTGATGATGCAGACCTCACCTTCGATGATGCAGTTGATTCTGAGGGTAAGACCCATAAGCTGACCAGCGGTTCATTTGTTCCTCTGCTGATGGATGCTGACCGCGTCCTGCGTGAGTCCGCATTCAAGCAGCTCTACAGCCGCTTTTGGTGAGTTCCGCAACACTTCCGCTGCAATTCTGACCAGCCAGGTTAAGAACCTGCAGTTCTTCTCGTCATCTAGAAAATATGCAAGCTCCCTTGAGGCTGCTCTTGCAGAGAACGAGATTCCTGTTGAGGTTTACAACAACCTGATTGACGCCGTTCATCAGAACTTCCCAGCGTTCTACAAGTACGTTGACCTGCGCAAGCGCGTCATGGGCTTGGATGAGCTGCACTTCTGGGACGTCTACACTCCTCTTGTTGACGACGTTGACATGAAGTTCACTTACGAGGAGGCTTGCGACCTTATTGTTAAGGCCCTGGCACCTATGGGCGAGGAGTACGTTAACCTGGTCAAAAAGGGCCTGGAGAGCCGTTGGGTTGACGTGTACGAAACCCCAGGTAAGCGCTCCGGTGCTTATTCCGCAGGTGGTAAGGGCATGAACCCCGTTATGCTCCTCAACTTCCAGGGCGGCCTCGACGACGTCTATACCCTTATTCACGAGATGGGCCACTCCCTGCACACGTATTTCTCGTCCCACAACCAGGAGATTACCTACTCTGACTACTCCATCTTTGTTGCAGAGGTTGCATCTACCTGCAACGAGGCGCTGCTCTCGCACTACCTGCTTGAGCACGAGACTGATCCCGCGCGCCACGCGTACATCCTCAACCACTTCCTTGAGGGCTTCCGTGGCACCATCTATCGCCAGTGCATGTTTGCCGAGTTTGAGCGTGACATCAGCCAGATGAACGCTGACGGTGTGGCTCTGAACGCCGAGGTTCTCTCTGAGCGCTACGGCAAGCTTTGCGCAGAGTACTTTGGACCTGGCATTGAGCTGGACGAAGAGATCAAGCTGGAGTGGTCGCGCATCCCTCACTTCTACTACAACTTCTACGTCTATCAGTACTGCATTGGTTTCTCGGCAGCTATTGCCCTGTCTCAGCGCATCCTTTCTGAGGGTGAGCCTGCGGTCAAGGACTACATTGGCTACCTGTCCGGTGGTTGCTCCAAGACTCCAATTGAGCTGCTCCGCGGCGCTGGCGTTGACATGGCCACTCCAGACCCCGTTAACGCTGCGCTCAAGTACTTCGGCGAGCTTGTCGATCAGCTTGAGCAGGAGCTCAACTAGGCGCGCGACGGCTACGAGCACGATCGGGTACGACCGCGCATGACCGCACAGCCGAGCGCGTACAACAAAGGAGGATTTATGCAGGCACGTTTTGTTCATCGCTGCACCCACGTTTTGGATAACGAGAAAACCGTCGAGTTCTACAAGAAGGCTCTGGGATTCCGCGTTGACCGTGTTAAGGGACCAGAGGACGGTTCTTGGACCAACACGTTTTTGGTAAACGACTGGTCTCCTTTTGAGCTGGAGCTCACGTGGAACCGCGGTTGGGTAGACCCCTACGACAACGGCGGAAAAGACACTCACATTGCGTTCCGCGTTGACGATTTTGATGCGTTCCACGCGCTTCACGAGGAGATGGGCTGCATTGTTAAAGAGAACCCAAAGATGGGGCTCTACTTTATCGCAGACCCTGATGGCTGCTGGATTGAGATTCTGCCAGAGAAGTAAACATGACTGACTACGGTTTACTTGCAAAACAGATTGTCTCGCTTGCCGAGGTTGACGCTCACTGGCTGCCGGTGTTGTCCAATGCCTCAGCCCTTCTGTGGGACGCGCTTGACGACATCAACTGGGTGGGGTTCTACCTGGTAGATTCTGTGACAGTGACGCGTGCGGAGCCGGACGCGGGTTCGGACTTGGAACCGGGCGCGGCCCCAAGCGCCCACGAGCCGCGCACTCCCGAGCTGCGCTTGGGTCGTTTCAGGGCAAAGTTGCCTGTGTGCGCATTCCGTTTGGTCGGGGAGTGTGCGGTACGGCTGCGGAAACAAAGACAAGTCAGCTGGTAGAGGACGTGCATCAGTTCCCGGGACATATTGCATGCGACTCTGCATCAAACTCTGAGGTGGTCGTTCCTATCGTCAAGGATAACCAGGTAGTTGGCGTGCTGGATATTGATAGTCCGAGCGTGGCAAGGTTCACCCAGGAAGACCTCACTGGTCTTGAGCAGGTGGTAAAAGCGCTTGAGAGCTGTGTGAATTTCTCGGACTTCTGTTAAATACGACTACAGAGCTAACGTTTGGGTACACAAATCATGTACGGGCAGATTTGCTCGTGCATGATTTTTATTTACACAGCATTCGCGGAGAGGTCTGCTTATGAAGAAAATTGTATTTATCATCGGTTCTGGCCGAAAGAATTCGTTCAATAAGACGCTGAGTCAGGTTGCAGCAAAGGCACTCGAAGGCAAGGCGGAGATTGAGGTCGTTGACGTTCTGAACGTTCCTCTGCTTAACCAGGACGAAGAATTCCCAGCTCCTGAAGGTGTCCAAAAAGTCAGGGACGCGGTTATGGCTGCCGATGGCGTATGGCTCTTTACTCCGGAGTACAACTACAGCATTCCCGGCACCGTTAAGAACATCTTGGACTGGCTGAGCCGTCCGCTCACTTCCGATTACGAGAAGAAGTCCGAGACCGCCATTGCTGGCAAGGTTGTCACTGCAAGTGGCGTTGGCGGCCGAAACAAGACTGCAGGATCGCTCGCCGTGGTAAAGCAGCAGTTCCTGGCCCTGCGCACTAAGCCAGTTGAGCCGTTCAATGGCTTCTCGCTTCCTGTTACCGCTTGGACTGAGGGAACTTGGGAGCCAGAACCCGAGGTTTACGAGGCAATTGCCCAGCAAGCAGATGATTTTCTCGCCGCACTGTAAGTTGCGTGCCCGGCGAACGCACCTGCAAGCTCGTGACCGCAAAGCGTGCCTGATTTCTGCAAAGAATCTGTAAATTCTGCCTGAAAACGTTAAAGAAACTGTGGATTTGCCTGATTTTGACAAAGAATCGGTGGCTCAAATACAGATTCTTTGCACTTTTCAGGCTCGCGGCGCGCCCGCCTGCCGTGTAGCTGGCGAGAAACCCGCGCACTCGAAATCCCAGCATGCGCGCACGTGCGCACAAAAAGAGCCCGGATGCCGCGCAATAGCATCCGGGCTTTGGTGTGTCTAGACGGAGGAGAGGGCCGTTGCTAGACAAGATGTGTATCGTACCTTGTTCGTGTACTGCGTTTATTCCCGCTTCGCAGCTTGTTTACACGAGCTTTACTTACCAACAAACTCCGAGATGGTCTTGTACAGGTCGCTTGCCTGGAAGTCCTTGATAACCTTGGAATCTTTCCTCTGGTCGCAGACCTCAAGCAATGCCTTCAGGGAAGCCTTATCGGGGTCAGTCTGATAATCTGCCTCGGCCTGAATGAGCTTGTACTTGGCAATGACCATGTCCATGAGCTTGGCGTTGTTGCCCTCGGCGTTTGCGTCGTCAAGGCCATCAAATGCCAGCGTAGAAACAACTCCGTAGCCGCCGGTCAGGAAGTGGTTTCCCACAAAGTCGTTAGGATTAACCTTGTTGTCAATGACAGGCGAGTTCTTGGTATTGGTGAGCAGTACCAAGCTGGTGTTGTTGTAGACGTCGATGACGGTAAGTGTGCCGGTCCAGCCGGTGTGGCCAACGGTTGCAGCGTTTGCAATTGGCGAGAAGGCCCACTGGTAGCCAATGTGACCCTTACGCCTCCAGCCCAAACCGTAGGTAACGCTGGTGTCCTTTGGCTTGATGAACTGGTCGTGAACGTCCTCGCTGAAGAGCATGGTGTTGCCGTAGCCACCACGGTTCATAACGGTCTGGACAAGAACGGCCAGGTCGGAAGCGTTTGCAAACAGGCCAGCGTGACCAGAGATTCCACCCATCGCGTAGTAGGCCTTCTCGTCATGGACGGTACCTTGAATGGTATCGGTACGCATGTTGTCAAAGGTAATCAGGCCGTCACGAGTGTTGCCGTTAAGCTCGGTAGCTGCGATTCCGTCAGCCTTGAAGCCGTTGTCCAGTGGGTTGAACGTGACGTTCTTGAGTCCCAGTGGCTCGTAGAGAGCTTCCTTAACGTACTGGTCAAGGCGCTTATTGGTGATCTTCTCGATGATAAAACCAAGGAGCATGTAGTCTACGTCGGAATAGGCAGTCTTGGTACCTGGGACGTACTGCAGAGGAGTCTCGATGATCTTCTGCAGAATCTCATCGCGATTCTGAGAGTACAGCTTCTGGTTTGCGTTTGGCTGAGGATCGTCAGGCTTCTCTGGGTTGTAGTTTCGGTTGTGGTACTGAGGATCTGGTGGGAATCCAGCCTGGTGCTCAAGAATCTCACGAACGGTAAGGTCATTCTTACCCAGGATCTTATCGCCTTCCTGGTCCTTGAAGTCTGGAATGTACTCCTGAACCTTCTTGGAAACGTCCAGCTGACCGTCGGTTACCAGCTTCTCAATTGCCAGGTTAGTGGCATACATCTTTGTGTTAGAAGCCAGGTCGTAGAGGGTGTTGTCATCAACAGCCTTACCGTCTTTGATGCGAGAGCCGTCCTTGTTGTAAGAATTGACGTTACCGTAGTTGGTCTTCTTGATGATCTTGCCGTACCTGGTAACTACCAGCTGAGCAGAGGTAAAGCCGTTGGCAATCTCTGCGTTGATGATCTGGTCAATCAGCTTGAAGTTGTCGTTGTCGGCGTAGTCTTTGGTACCGTCAATAAGGGTTGGATAGCCAATCTTGACCTCGAAGGTAGCCTGAGTCTCTTTGACGGTGCTGACCTGCAAGCGGTTATCGCCGTTGACGGTTACGTCGGAGATGTCAATCTGGTTCCAGGAAGAGCCGTCAAGCTTGTCGGTTGGTACCTGGTGGCCGTTTACAAAGAGCGCAAAGCTCTGAGGCTCGGAGCTCTTTACATAAACGGTGCCCTGACCAGCAAAGCAAACAAAGCTGTTGAGCTGGTTGGTAACAAGTGAGTCATCAAAGGCCTCATTGTCGTTAAGAACAGGGAAGACCTTCTCGTACTGGAAGGTTCCGTCTACAGAGTCAACCTTCTTTGCGGTTCCCTTAGCAGTAGTTGCGCCGCCCTTTGTCTGGCAGGCGGTAAGGCCAAGACCTGCTAGAGCGGCTAGACCAAGAGCACTTCTACTCAGAAATTGCCTTCTGGTCTGCCCAGCAGGGGAGCCTGCGTTAGATGAGTGCTCAGAGTGAGCGTTTTGATTCTGGTGCAAATCTTCGTTGGTGCGCATATCGTCTCCTTCGGTTTTGCCTTAGGTGAAACACCTGCTATCTCAATTGGCTGAGATAATTTGCGCTTATGATGACGTGCGTTTCATCAAAATTGCAGCTAGTTTGTCCAAGATGAAATAATGGGTACGTTAACGTACTGCGAGTGGTATCAAAAAAGCTGTCAATGGTATCTAAATTTGAATTTTTTAGGCAAAGATGAAATATTTTAATCAGGTTTTACGTGGTCAAATGTCTACTCGGTAGTAAAAGTTTTTATGAAGTGATAGTAACGTACCCAAAGCAAGGCTCAGTTTTTGCGACAATTGTCCCCGCATTATGCTGGGAAAACATGAGCAGTCGCGCATGCAACGCACATGGAGCGCGCTTACACTTGCGCATGCAATACTACCGTTTACGGCACTGCCTACTTTACAGATGAAATTTTTATGGCATCGTGAAACAATATAGTCAAACGTTTTAGTCAACTGGACGGCCGGAGGTGATTGCGTGAGAGGTGTTCGTCTACGTCTGGAAGAGTATCGCAAGAATGCTAGTTCAGCTGAACGCGATATTGTCGACTATATTCTGTCGGATCCAGAGGCGGCAGTTGGTCAATCAATCCATAAACTAGCAGCTCAAACGTATACATCTGCATCAACGGTTGTCAGGCTTTGCAAGAAGCTTGGCTGCGGTGGCTATAAAGAGTTCCAGCAGGCGCTCATTTACGAGCTGGCAGTAAGTAACAAAAGCAACGATATTGCTGTCGGCGGCGTTATCGCAGGTGACACCACTGATGTGATCATCGAAAAAGTTACGGCAAAGAACATTTCTTCGCTGGAGCTTACCAGGCAATTGCTTGACGCTCAGGTTGTTGACTCAGTTGTTTCACTCATGATGCAAGCTCATTCCATCTGCCTCTTTGGCATGGGAGCTTCGCTTCTGGTTGCAAGAGATCTGCAGCTCAAACTCATGCGCCTCAACATTACCTGCAACTTGAGCGACGATTACCACTCTCAGATGCTCTACGCCAAAAACATGGGGCGAGAAGATCTTGCTATTGTGGTCAGCTACTCAGGCCTTACGCGTGAAGCCATCGAGTGTGCCTGGATTGCAAAGGCAAACGGTGCCAAAGTGGTCTCCATCACTCGCGGCGGCATTGATTCAGAGCTCATTCACCGCTCCGACTACGTTTTGGGCGTTGCAGAGACTGAGCACATTATGAGAAGCGGCGCCATGTCTTCAAGAATTGCCCAGCTCAACGTAGTAGATGCACTCTTTGCGGCCTATGTAAATAGAAATTACGAGAAGAGCGTTAAGCGTTTCTCGACAAACTATATTGGCAAGCTGGATTCGGCTGAGCGTGTAGCCACGTTGTCATCTGATCAAGATTTGCCTGGTATAGCCAACGACGTAATTGCGTAAAAATCACAACACAGAAGGTGAAAACGTGATTGATTTGACAAAACTTGTCACCGAAACAAGAAACCCCAACACTATGGACCTGGATCAGATGACCCCGCTTGAGCTGGTCAGCGTTATGAACCAAGAAGACCTCAACGTGGTAGCTGGCGTAAAAGAGGTTCTTCCCCAGGTAGCACAGGCAATTGAGTGGGCTGTTTCCTCGCTTGAGGCTGGCGGCAGAATCGTCTACTTTGGCGCGGGAACTTCTGGCCGCCTGGGCGTTTTGGACGCAGTTGAGTGCCCACCTACCTTTGGCGTTTCTCCCGACGTGGTTGTTGGTCTTATCGCCGGTGGCGAGAAGGCCTTTGTACGCGCAGTTGAGGGCGCAGAGGACTCTCTTGAGCTGTGCGAAGAGGAGTTCAAGAAGATTGGCCTGAACAAGAACGACATTGCTATTGGAATTGCAGCTAGTGGTCGCACACCTTACGTTATTGGCGGCCTGCGCTATGCTCGTTCTTTGGGCTGCAAGACTGTTGCTATTGCCTGCAATAAGGGTTCTGAAGTGGGCAAAGAGGCAGAGCTTGCTATTGAGCCTTCCTGTGGTCCTGAGGTTCTTACAGGTTCCACGCGCCTTAAGTCTGGTACCGCTCAGAAGATGATTCTGAACATGATTTCAACCGGTTCTATGGTTGGTGTGGGCAAGGCATATCAGAATCTTATGGTTGACGTACAACAGACCAATAAGAAGCTGGTAGTTCGCGCGCAGAACATCACCATGGCAGCAACTGGTTGCACTCGCGAAGAGGCAGCTCAGGCGCTTGAGCAGGCTGACGGTAATGCAAAGCTTGCGATTGTTATGCTGCTTACTCAGATGCCTGTTGACGAGGCTAAAGCTAAGCTCGAGGCAGCTCATGGTCATGTTAGAGGTGCACTGTAGTAATTACAGTTGTAACAAATGACACACGCGTGAGCATTTTGTTTCAACTGCATCGGTCAGTGGTATCAGCATGACGCGTAAGCGTACGGTAAGTTTTGAAAAACGCTCAATTTACCTGCAGTAACGGGGCGTTCAAATTAGGTCAAAACATGAAACAATGAACCACAGGTATGGATTGTTGTACCGATAAGTTCATTTTTTATGTATTCTTGATAGGTATTTGTTGCAACATCGCAACGAGAGAAAGAAGGAAAGTATGGATTACACCAAGCTTTCAGAACAGATTCTTGCTGCCGTCGGTGGCAAAGAAAATGTTCAGAGCAACATGGTCTGCATGACCAGGCTCCGCATTAAGACCGCAGATCCTTCAAAGGTTGACTCCGAGGCCATCAAGGCTATCGACGGTGTCATGGGTCTGGTCGAGGATGCAGAGTACCTCGAGGTTGTTCTTGGTCCTGGCGTTGTCAACAAGGTTATTGTTGAGTTCTCCAAGCTCACCGGCGTAGCTGCTGGCGATGCATCTGAGGACGACGTTGTTTCCGCAGCTAAGGACAACAAGGCAGCTCAGAAGGCTAAGTACGAGAACAAGCCTGTTCAGCGCTTCCTCAAGAAGATTGCAAACATCTTTGTTCCACTGCTTCCTGGCATCATTTCTGCAGGTCTGATCAACGGTATCATCAACGTTATCAACTTCTCCACTGGTAAGGCTTTTGCTAACGAGTGGTGGTTCGCAGCTATCTGGACCATGGGCTGGGCACTTTTTGCTTACCTGCCAGTTCTTGCTGGCGAGAACGCTGCCAAGGAGTTTGGTGGTTCTCGCGTTCTTGGTGCTATGGCTGGTGCACTCTCCATTGCTAACGCTGGTATGCCTCTTCTCGCTTCCAAGACTGTTGATGGCGTTGCAACTCGTTTGGTTCACCTTCCATTCAGCCTCCCAACTGTTGCTTTCAAGGAGGGCGCATTTATCGTCGCTTCCTCTGACCTGTTCAACGCAGCAGCAGGCGGCATGATTGGTGCAATCATCTGCGCAATCTTCTTCGCATTCCTGGAGAAGAACCTGCACAAGGTTATGCCAAGCGTTCTTGACACCTTCCTGACTCCACTTTGCACCGTTATTATCGGTGTTATTGGTTCTGTCCTGATTCTTCAGCCTGCAGGCGCATGGCTCACTCAGGCAATCTTCTTTGTCCTTCAGTTCTTCTATGACAAGCTTGGCGTCTTTGGTGCTTATCTGCTTGGTTCTACCTTCCTGCCACTGGTTTCCGTTGGTCTTCACCAGGCACTTACCCCAATCCACGTTATGCTTAACAACCCAGAGGGCCCAACTCAGGGCATCAACTACCTGCTTCCTCTGCTGATGATGGCAGGCGGCGGCCAGGTTGGTGCTGGTCTTGCAATCCTCTTCAAGACCAAGAACAAGCGCGTCAAGAAGTACCTCACCGAGTCCATCCCAGTTGGTATGCTCGGCATCGGCGAGCCTCTTATGTACGCAGTTACTCTGCCTCTTGGTAAGCCATTCATCACCGCATGCCTTGGCTCCGGTGTTGGCTCCGTAATTGCTTACCTCTTCCACCTTGGTACCGTTTCCCAGGGCGTCTCCGGCCTCTTTGGTCTGCTGATCGTCCAGCCTGGTAACCAGGTCTTCTACCTGCTTGCTATGCTTCTTGCTTACGCTGCAGGATTTGCACTTACTTGGTTCTTCGGCGTTGACGAGGATCGTATTAACGACGTTTTCGGCGAGTAAAAACCACACGTTTTAGAAACGTTTATCCCTCTTCTTAGGTATCCTAGGAAGAGGGATTTTTTCTCGCCCGGCACCCGACTGGCTGCCCGTCGGTTTTCTCGCCTGACGAGAAACCCGTCTTTTAGAAAGCGTTTGCAATTGCTTGGAGGATTTATGCGCACCGGAATTTCACTGTATTTTGCCAGCGAATATGAGGCTAATGCTGAGGTTGTGGCAAAAGCGCAGGCGGCCGGATGCCACTATGCATTCACTTCTCTACAGATTCCCGAGGAAGAGGGGATTGATTATCGCACTGAGGCTCGCCGACTTTTAGAGCTGTGCAAAAATGCTGAGATCAACCTCATTGCCGACGTTTCTCCTGCTACTCTTTCTAAACTTGGCGTTCAAAAGTTTGACGAGCTTGCAGAACTTGGCATTACGTATGTGCGCCTTGACTTTGGATTTGACGCAGCGGAGACCGTTGAGCTTTCTCGCAAGTTCCACGTGGTCTTTAATGCCTCGACCATTACTAAAGATGACATTTCTGCGTGGCGAGCAGCTGGTGCCGACTTCACTCGTTTTGCCGCCTGCCACAATTACTATCCCAAGAGCTACACGGGCCTTTCGCTGGAGCGTGTCGCGCAGATTAATGCACATCTTTCTGCGCTTGGATTCCAGATTTTCTCGTTTATTCCTGGCGAGGTTTTCCGCGGACCTCTCTACGAGGGATTGCCAACTGTCGAGGAACACCGTGGACTTTCGGGTGATGCGCTTGTTCAGGCAATGCTTGCGCTTTATGATGCAGACTCTGACGTGGTACTCATTGGTGACCCAGATGTTACTGAGGCTACGTGGAAGCGTATTGGCCAGCTTGAAAGAAACTGCATCGAGCTAAAAACTGAGCTCAAGCCTGATTTTGAGTATCTGTATGATCGACTTCAGACCGATCGACCTGATTCCAGCTCGTACATTATCCGTTCACAGGAGTCCAGACTCTGGAAAGACGCTCCGGTGTACGATGCGAAGCCTTCTACCTGGGAAACTGTTGCTACTGGCGCCATTTTGGTGAGCAGTAAAGCATATGGTCGCTATGCAGGGGAACTTTCGATTGCCCGAGGTCTTTTGGAGCTTGATGCTCGCGATAACGTCGCAGGAAACATCTGCGAAGAAGACCAGGCATTCTTGCCGTACATCCACTCCGGCCGTGGCTTTAGGTTTATCCGCAGGTAGTTAAACGTTTCTGCTGGCTGAGCTGCTCGTGCGAGCGCGTCATATGCGCCGTAGTTACGTGGCGGCAAGTATGGCGCGCCAGAGCGCGTTGGTCGCACGGGGTGCACGAGGCGCACAGGGCACATGAGGCGCACGCGGGCGCTCGAAAACACCTCAGCGTGCATAAAGACTGCCTAATATGCACAAAAACTAATCAAGAAATTGATATGACCTTTAGAGGGCGCTGTTTTGGGTAAAAAACCCGTTTAGTTGGAAATAAATTTTTGGTTTTGCCATTTTGGCATTTACGTTTAAGCAGTTCAGAAATAATGTGAATGCACATGAAAAATTCGTCCAATTAAAAGTGCTGGTAAATCGCTTGCATAGAATTTTATTAATCCTGCATACTCCAACTAAACGTATTTTTTACCACTTCGCACTGAAATGGGCTATTTTTGGATCAGAGAAAGTCATTTCACACCAAAAAAAGGCCAGTTGGCGCCAAAATGGCATGCGACCAAGCTAAGTGTAACCGTGTTTCGCACGAGCAATAAGCTTCCTAAATAGCAAAGACTTTCCCACTCAACAAAGAATTGCCTGCTAAACAAGCTGCCTCCTATTTCCTCGGTGTCGGGAAATAGGAGGCAGCTTAAAAGGTAATGACACTTACAGCCTTTACAGCTTGACGATAACATCCTCAGCCGGCTGGCGACGCTTCTGGACAGGATCCATATCGCGATAGCCCAGGCTAAGCATACAGGAAACGCCAAAGTCGTTGTATTGGCCGCCGTCGAGAAGACCCTCTTCTCCCAAAATCTTATCGACAGCCTTGCGGTCAAAGCCCTCAATTGGACAGCTATCAACGCCAATCATAGCGGACATAGTGAGCATGTTTGAAAGCGCAATGTAGGTCTGCTTGCAAGCCCAATCAAAGGTTGCGCGCTCGTTGCCTACCAGGTCAAACATGTTCTCCTGGAAGTTTTTGAAGGCTGCAGCGTAAGTTGGTTCAAAGTCCGCAGGAAGCTGCTTGATGTCGTGCATCATGTGTTTAACGTAAGCAGACTCTGCGTTGACGTTCTTGCGAGCAAGCAGAATAACCAGGTAATGAGCACCGTTAAGGGACGCGCGAGCACCATAGCATGGCTCGTAAAGTTTCTCTTTAAGGCGAAGTGACTGCTCAGAGGCCTGATCCTCTCGCAGATTAACAACCAGGAAGCGCCAAGGCTCTAGACCGTAAGAGCTTGGTGCCAAACGACCAGCCTCAAGGATTACCTCAAGGTCCTCGTCAGAGACGTTCTTGGTAGGGTCGTACTTTTTAGTTGCAAGTCTCCACTGGTAGGACGAGAGAACTTTGTTTGCAACGTGTTGTGCGGAACAGGCCATACGTGGTCCTTTCTTGTTGGTGGTGTTGTGGTGAGCTGGAGGTACGCTGTTGGACGGCGGTGAGCTGGGAGGTGCGGTGAGCTGAGTCGTTACTCGGAGAGCGTGCTACTCGGAGAGGGCGTTACTCAGAAACGATAAAGCGACCAGGCTGGCCAAGCTCCCACGTGCCCTTGAGGTCGGCAGCAAGCTCAAAGTGCAGCTTGGAAATGCCCAGGTCGTAGTCTTGGACGAGGTGGCGCTGGTTAGGCATAGATGCGCTTACCACGCCATCTGTCAGGTCAAATACAACTGGCAGCTTGTTGATGGCGGTTGGGCATGCCAAAACCGCATCAATGCCGCGGTTGAACCACTCGGGCATCTGCTTCGGCTCAGTTGGAGTACCGTTTGCCGTCATAATCTGTGCAGGCTTCTTGGTGCGCAGACGAATTGCGGTACGAATGCCCTCCTGCTTGAGCGGAATCTTCTCCGGAGCGTATCCGATAGAAATAATAATGCCCAGTTTAAGGCCGTCGTACTCGTCGCGAGCCAAGGTCTTCCAGTCCATGGTCTCGGCAATCCAGCATGAACCAATGCCCAGCTGGGTGGCGAGAAGAACGATCTTCTCGCCATAGTAACCGATGAGTTCACGGGCAATTGCGTCTTCACAATAACCTGCTACGTAGTGGTAAATGGGACCGACAATAGACCTGTTCTTCATGTGAACGGAAGTGCCATCCTCAAGGTGAGGACCCTCGATGGTAAGGATTGCGGGGTGATCGGACGCTTTCTCTGCCATCTGGGCATTTGCGACATCAATGGCTTCCTGGAGCTGAGAAAGTTTCTCTTGCTCAATAGGCTTTGGTCGTACGCGCGCAGAGATATGCGCTGGTCCATAGCTTCTTTTACGTCCATCGTGGTCCTTCCTAGCGCAAGGTTAAAGCAGCGAGCCAAATCGCTTGACGTAGAGGCTCTTAATTATGGTGATAAGAACCATATACCCGCTCATGAGTGCAGTTAGCCATCCAAAGAATGATAAAGGTAGCGCAACAAGGCTCAAGGGCTGGGCGAACACCGGCAGATACGGAAGAGCGCTGACCACAATGATTCCCGCGGTGGTTAGAGCAAGCAGCGATGCCGATGGCATGCTCTGAATAAACGGAATCTTATTGGTTCTGAGCGCGTGGAGAACAAAGGTCTGGGTCCACATGGATTCGATGAACCAACCTGTTTGGAAAGACAGAATAAAGAGTGCTTGAGCAGCGGTGTTTCCGGCTGCGACAAGCTCTGCCCAGGTTCCTCCAGCAAGCGCAGGGGAGACCACAAAGAACATAAGCGCAAAGGTCAGTACATCAAAGATTGAACTGATAGGTCCAATCCAAAGCATAAAGTTTGTAATTGAATGTGCATCCCAAGAGCGAGGGCTTGAGAGGAACGAATCGTCAACGTTGTCCCAAGGAATCGCGATGCAGGTAACGGTGTACGCGAGTCCCAAAAGGAGCAGCTGAAGAGCGCTCATAGGCAAGAACGGCAGGAAGAAGCTGGCCACCAAAACGGACAGCACGTTACCAAAGTTGGAGCTTGCGGTTGCTTTGATGTACTTGATGGTGTTGCCGTAGGTTCTGCGACCTTCTTCAACACCGTGCTCAAGTACCAGCAGATCCTTCTGCAGCAAGATGATGTCTGCGGACTCTTTTGCCACGTCAACGGCAGTATCGACGGAGATTCCTACGTCGGAAGAGCGCATGGCGGCAGCGTCGTTAATGCCGTCGCCCATGAAGCCGACCACGTGGTTGTTGGACCTGAGCGCAGAGACAACGCGAGCCTTTGCATAGGGGAAAGCTTTGCAAAGAGCTGGGTCTTCTCGACACGCTCTTTGAGCTGCTCGTCGTTGAGATTCTCTACGTCGCTTCCAAGTAAGAGCTCGTCAACGTGGATGCCCACCTTCTTGCAGACGGCGGCAGCGACGCCCTCGTTGTCACCGGTGAGTACCTTGACCTGCACGCCTCTCTGGTTAAGCTTGGCGATTGCCTCGCGAGCACTCTCTTTTGGAGGATCCAAGAACGCCAGGTAGCCAATAAGCACCATGTCGCGCTCATCATCTACGCCAAACTCGCCGACGCCGCGAGGGTCGCTCTTCTGAGCAACGCCAACCACGCGCATACCCTCCTGGTTGAGCTGGTAGACGCGGTCCATAACGCTCTTACGCTGGGCGGGAGTCAGCGGCTTAATCTCGGAGTCCAGGTCAACAAAGGAGCATGCGTTGAGGACTTCCTCGACGGCGCCCTTGGTGATCATCTGCGTCTTGTCAGTTTTAGTGTTTCTCACCACAACGCTCATGCGGCGACGCTCAAAGTCAAACGGAACCTCGTCGATTTTCTCGTACTCAATGCTCAGCAGGTTAGTGGGCAGCTCATCGTTGGAAGTCTTGATAATTGCGTTATCAATGAGGTTGCGAAGGCCAGTCTGGAAGTAGCTGTTCAGATACGCATGGCGCAGTACGCGAGGGTCCTCTTCGCCCAGAATGTTGAGGTGGCGCTCAAGCACAACCTCGTCTGCGGTGATGGTACCTGTCTTGTCGGTGCACAGGATGTCCATGGCGCCCAGGTTTTGGATTGCGGCCGGATTCTTGACAATGACGTCCTGCTTGGCCATTTGCGTTCCACCGCGAGAAAGGCAAGTGGTCACAATAACAGGCAGCATCTGAGGGGTAATGCCTACGGCGACAGAGACGCTGAAGAGCAGCGCGTCAAACCAGTCACCCTTGAGGAATCCGTTTGCAAAGAATACGATGGGGCACATGATCAGCATGAACGAGACAAGCACCTTGGAGACGGACTTGAGCCCCTCGTCAAAGCTGGTTTCGCCAGCAGGCTGCTGGAGCAGCTCGGACATGGTGCCCACGTAGGATTTGTTGCCGGTTGCAACTACCACTACCGTTGCACTTCCGGACTGAACCGTAGTGCCCGCGAACAGCAGGTTTGTGCATTCCGAGAGCGAGAGGGGATAGCGGGTACCATCTGCGCGACGGCGAGCGTGGACTACACCAGCGGTTTTTTCGACAGGCTCCGATTCTCCGGTGAGTGCGGTTTCGTTAACAAAGAGGTCCTTAGCGTCCAGAACGCGGCAGTCCGCGGGGATCATGTCGCCCGAGGCTAGGCGGATGATGTCGCCAATAACTACCTGTTCAAAGGGTATTTCTTCTCCCAGCGCGGAAGCAAGTTTTGGCTCTTCTGGAGCTTCGGGCTCGTCGGCGGTGTCTTCATAAGCGGCGTCTTCCTCGGCAGCGTCTTCCTCGAAGTCTGCAAGGTCGTCCGCGGTGGCGTCTGCGTCTTGGATAAGCTTTTGATCTGAGTTCTGGTTTAAGCCCTGCTCAGTACCCGTGTCATCAAAGTCGATAGGACGGCGGATAACTCTTGTGGTTGAGGTCACCATCCTGGAGAGCGCGGCCGCCGCCGAGGCCCCCTTAGAGCTCTGGACAAAGTCGATAATGCCGGAGATAAGCACCATTGCGGTAATGATGACGACGGTTGACGGGTCCTTCTCGCCATCCGCGGCAAGGGCCACGTTAGTGACGTAAGAAATGCCTGCGAGCGCAATCAAAATGAAGGTGAAGGGGCTCGCAAAGCTTTTGAGCAGGCGGATGATAAAGGGCTCTTCGGCGGCACTGGTGATAACGTTTGGGCCGTCGAGGTCGTATTTTGCCTGCGCAATGTCAATGGCAAGGCCGTCCGGGGTGGTATGGAACTTTCTACAGACGCTCTTTACCGAATGAGTTGCGGCAAAGGTCAAGGACTGTCCAAGTTCTCCCGAGGTGGTCTGAGCTGTCTTTGTTTGGGCTGTCTTTGTTTGAGTTGTGCGCTTCATGATTGCCATGTGCACCTCCGATGATTAGTGAAAACGAATGACTAACTGGTTGGTGTATGACGCAAACTGAAAGCGTTCTGTTATGTGTGGGACTTGAAACCGGATGATCCGAAACCGGGCACATAGATTCATATATCTACAGGATTGCTCTATAAACCTGCAAATTTATATCCCTATAGGCTGCGGTGCAGTAAAAATTAAAACTTTTGAATAAGAGGTTTCTTTATATCCGTCACACATAAATGAACAGGGTCAGCATCTGCTGTCAGACGTAAGCTGGTACTTCGACTAGGCATATAAAGCACCTCCTTATATTGGAGTTCTGCAAGGGACGTCCAGTAAAGCGGGGCATCTTACGATGGACGGACGTCACGTCTATTCAGACATCTCTAAGAGTAGTTGGGTTGACGACTTTGGTCAACCTATTACTATATATCTTATAAATAACGTGTTTAATCTGCGTATTTATTTGCCGCGATATGGCGAGAAACCCTGTCGAGCAGTAACGCAGAGAAGAAACGACAAGCAGAACGACAAAATGCCGTACGCTGCACTCTTGCTAAGAAGGAGCATCTCATGGGCAAAGTAATTGTATTTGGAAGCCTGAACATGGATATCTCCATCGAGGCAGATAAGATGCCTCAGCAGGGCGAGACTATTGGCGGCAAAAATCTTGTCACCAGCCCAGGTGGAAAGGGCGCTAACCAAGCAGTTGCTGCAGCTCGAATGGGTGCAGATGTCCACATGATTGGTGCTGTTGGCGCTGACTCGTTTGGACAGGACCTCAAGCAGTCGCTTATTGGCTACGGCGTCAATGCGGAGCAGGTAGAAGAGCTGTCTGGGGTCTCCACGGGCGTTGCCGTGATTGTGCGCGTGGGCGGCGATAACCGTATCATTCTGGATCACGGTGCTAATTACGTTCGCACAGTTGACGACGTAAAAGCGGTGCTCGATCGCATTGCGGAGCCAGGTGACGTGTTCTTGACACAGTTCGAGTGCGAGTTGTCGACCACGTTTGAGCTCATCAAATACGCGCATGAGCTGGGGCTCTATACGATGGTGAACCCATCGCCAGCGGCAACTATGACCACCGGTCTTCTCGCCAGCGTGGACTTGCTCTGCCTGAACGAGATTGAGTTTGCGGACCTGTTTGGCGAGGGCAAGATTAGCCCGCTGGTAGAGCCCGAGGCTGCGGTGCAGAAGGTGCTTGAAAGCGGCGTGGCAACTGCGGTGTTGACGCTGGGATCCAAGGGCTCGATTGCTGCTGACGCACACGGCGTTTACCAGCAGGAATGCTATCGCGTGGACACCGTGGACACTACCTGCGCAGGCGACACGTTCATGGGCACACTCGCTGCATTCCAGGCATCAGGACAGCTTGAGGGTCACGACATCAAGCAGGCGCTTGACGTGGCCTCAAAGGCTGCAGCGCTTGCCACCACTAAGGTTGGCGCCCAGCAATCAATTCCAACGTATCAGCAGGTAGTTGAGTTTTAGGTTAAAATTACCGTGATTGTTGCTTCATAACTCGCAGTCCACACGCAGCTCAAACGTACAAAGGAGACTTATGACAACGCTTTCAACTAAGACGCGCGTCATCATCGACACAGATCCAGGCATCGACGACGCTATCGCCCTGGGTTTTGCCCTGGCCGCAAAGGCGCTGGATATCAAGCTTATTACTACTGTCAGCGGAAATGTTGGCATCGAGAACGTTACCAATAATGCCCTCAAGCTGCTCAAATTCTGGAACCAGCACGTGCCTGTTGCGCGCGGTGCTGCCGAGCCGCTGCTCAGAAAGCCAATGGACGCAAGCGACGTTCACGGTGCATCTGGCATGAGGGGCTACGAGTTCGATGGCATTCAGCCGGACTGTCTTCTTGAAGAAACCGCACTTGAGGCACAGCATCGCGTCATTATGGAGGGCGCTTCTGCTGGCGAGAAAACCACGCTGGTAACGCTTGGACCTCTGACCAATATTGCCCTGCTGCTGAAAGCATACCCACAGGTCAAGGAGCATATCGACCGCATTGTCATGATGGGCGGCGCTCTGACCCGCGGAAACCTTGGCGTCATGTCTGAGTTCAACGTGGGCGTTGATCCCGAGGCGGCAAAGATTGTCTTTGCATCCGGCGTTCATGTGGCCATGGTTGGTCTTGAGGTGGGCGACGCCGCTCGCGTGATGCCTGAGGACATCGAGAATATCCAGAACTCCGGCAAGAGTGGCGACATGCTGGTTAAGCTGCTGCTCAACTATCGCGTCCACTACCAGGAGGAGGGCTTCAGCATGTACGACCCAACGGCCGTGGCCTACCTGCTGGCACCTCAGATGTTCGAGACCAAAGACGTGTTTGTGGACGTCGAATGCGCTGGAGGCTTAACCGCTGGCTGCACCGTCGTTGACCTGGCCGGATATCTTGGCGAGAAACCCAATGCAACTGTATGTGTTGGCGTTGACCAAAAGGCATTCCGTACTTGGTTTGTCCACCAGATCCAAAAGTGCAACGTCCTCGACGGCTCCGCCTCTGCAGTTGAAGGTGTGCTATTGGACTAATTTTGGCGCATTAAAGTCACAAGAAAAAAGCCTCTTCTCGCCGTTGAGAAGAGGCTTTGTTGTGCGTAAAAGTGCTGTTTACAGTGCTCGTTAGCCGATGATAGTCATTACTATCGGGATGACAATCGCAAAAAGCACCGTTGAAGTTGCAACAATGTTAGTTGCAAATTTAACGTCAGCCTTACCCTCGTTGGCCAAAATTGGCAGAACGGTTAGTGCTGGAACTGCAGCTTGGATGATAAACGTTCTAGTTTCAAGTACGTTCTGTGTACCAAACACGCCGGTAAACGCTATGATTACGCCAACCATAATAAGCGGGGCAATAACAAATTTACCAATAAGCGTAATTGCCGTGTCGCGGTCAATTCGAATGCTCGAGAGTCCCGTTTCCTGCAAAATAATGCCAATATAAATCAGAGAAAGTGGCGTTACTAGGTTGCCTAAATAGGTAAGACCAGTGTTTACAACTGCTGGAACAGGGATGTTGAACACGAGAAAAACGAGGGCAACCAAGAAACCAATTAATGGCGGAGGCAGCAACTTGCTGATATTAAATTTATGATCAGCTGCATTGTTTTTCTCGCCATCATTTTCTGTTGGCATTGGATCACCGTAAATGAAGAAGATTCCAATTGCCCAGGTAGAAATAGTGTTCATGATGTAGTACACCAAGAAGTAAGGTACGGCATGCTCGCCAAAGAGCGCAAGATTAAGCGGCATACCAATGAAGATGGTGTTGGCATTTGCAAAGGTATTGAGCATCAAGCCTCGGCGACCTGGTTGGACGCGGAAAACGTTGATAACCAAAAATCCTACGACATAAGACAAAGTAAAGCTAATCGCTGCAATAAGCACCGAGGGACCAAGCTGTAGAAGCTGATTGAGAGATAAGTTTTTTAGTACCGCTACAAAAATAGAGGAAGGAAGCGCCACATTCATGATGAGCTTAGATGCTTGACCAGCGAATGTCTCGTTGAGCCAGTTAATCTTCCTCAGTACATAACCCAGCACAATAATCAAAATGATGGGCAATACATTTTGTAGCGATGTCAAAAAGACAGACATTTTATGCCTCTAACTCTTTGTAGACAGGGAACCACTTAGGGCGTCAACTGTCTCTTTTTGCATCGGCAATTGGCTCGCGGTTCAGACCCTGCCTAATTGCCTCCCCTGCAACGCCAACAGCAATACGCTCGGAGAATTCGGTAATCTTGGAGACTGGAGGAAGAATTGCCGCACCAGGCTTTGTGGTGTCGACGATTCCACCAAGCGAGTGAGCTGCCAGGGAAATCATCTGGTCTGTGAGCAGGCGAGCCTTTGATGCAAGAACACCTAAGCCAAGGCCAGGGTAGATTAGAGCGTTGTTAGCCTGACCAATTTGGTAAGTTACACCGTTCAGCTCCACGTCATCGGATGGAACGCCGCAGGCTACAAGCGCGCGACCATCGGTCCAGGTCAGCAGGTCTTGGGCGGTTGCCTCCGCAAGTTTAGTTGGGTTGGACAGAGGGAAGACCATGGGGCGTTCGCAATGAGCTGCCATCTCACGAATGATCTCCTCGGTGAAGGCGCCGTGAACGGTAGAGGTGCCAACCATGATTGTTGGGTGGACCGTCTTTACAACGGCTGCGAGGTTGGTGAACTCATCAGCGTTTGCGAACTCAGAACGCTTGCGAGCAAATGGCTTCTGCTGTGGAGTGAGGTTGTCCATATCGTCGAAGAGCAAGCCCTGACGATCTACCAGGTAGAAGCGCTTGCGAGCCTCTTCACGGTCCATTCCCTGGTCCACAAATTCCTGAAGTACACGCTCAGCGATGCCGCAGCCAGCAGTTCCTGCACCAAAGCAGAGATATACCTGGTCGACGAGCTTCTCGCCAGAAATATTGAGGCCACCGAGGATGCCTGCAAGGGTAACAATACCAGTGCCCTCGACGTCGTCGTTGAAGACAGGGTAGGTGTTCTTGTAGCGGTCCAGGATTGCAGCAGCGTGCGAGCGGCCGAAGTCCTCAAAGTGCAGGTAGAGGTTAGGGAAGAGCTTCTCGACGGTGGTTACAAAGTTGTCGATGAATGCGTTATAGCGATCTTCATCAACGCGCTTGTGGCGTTCGCCCAGGTATAGCGGGTCATCGAGAAGTTCCTGGCGATTGGTGCCAGCATCAATGACAACAGGCATGATGCGATTAGGGTCAACACCAGCTGCGGCAGTGTAAACCATGAGCTTACCAACAGAAATCTCGACGCCGTTAGTGCCCCAGTCGCCGATGCCCAAAATGGCTTCTGCGTCGGTAACAACAATTAGGTCAATGTCTCTACCTGCGGCTGCGTTCTTCAGCGAGGTCTCAAGGTCCTCAGGACGATCGGCGGACAGGAAGCATGCGTACTGCGAGTCAACGTAGCGCTGGGAGTACTGCTCAATGTCAGGCGCAATGGTTGGATCGTAAACGATAGGCATGAACTCTTCGACATGCTTTGAGAACAGGTTATAGAACAGCGTGCGGTTCTCGGAGAAAAGCCTCATGAGATAGTGACGCTTTGTCTCGAGGTCAGGATACTGCTGGAAAAGCACGTATGCCTGATCTGCCTGCTCCTCGATGGTCTGAATGTTTGGAGGTAGAAGTCCTACTAGGCCATACTTCTGACGCTCCTCCTGCGTAAAAGCGGTTCCCTTGTTCAAAAATGGATCATTCAGTAGTTCAAAACCCGTCTTCATGATGCCTCCTTAGTGCATCAGCTGTAATAATTGCCGTACTTGGCACAGATAGAATATGTTTTCTATCTGCGATAACAATACCCATATTCTGTTACGTATTTACGAGAATTAGAAGAAATCTCCTTCTTTTTTTGAAAAGATTTTCTTACTAAACATATATGTTCACCTGTGCATTTATAAATTTGGTCAAACTGACAAGGTGATGTTTTCAAATACCAAAGTCGTGTTTTCAAATTCTTTTGAAAGAATCGTTTTAACGGAGAAATGCAAGTCAGATTAATGCCAACTGCGGTTTTGCTGAGCGCTTGTCATGCAAGTGGTAAAAAATGCGTTTAGTTGGAATATGCAGTAGCGACTGGTTTTTATGCAAGCCATTTACCTGCGGTTTTGTTACGGATAAAAATAGCAAAATCTGGACACTTTTTGCCACCTGCGCAAACGTAAGTTAGGAATTTTCGTGATTGCGATTTGACCTCCAACTAAACGGATTTTTTACCCAAAAGAGGGGTCGAATTTTGGTGAGTCAAATTATTGATACAAAAATCCGCATAAACAAGATGGAATATGCAATTTTCTTGGGTGATTGGATGTTGCTCGGTCAATTGGATAGTGGTCGGCCCTCAGTCGACATTATTTCATTACAACAGCACCTTCAGGAAGCGTAATGTCCGCGTCGGTTGCAATTAAAAGGTTGTTACCTGGTGTTTTAGGAGTATCGGGCCACTCGGGCACGTAAGCGATATGCGCAAACTCCTGCGCAAAGACGTTTGCCACCTGGGGAAGTAGCGTAGACCCGTGGCCTTCGAGCGGACAGCGAACATCGGCCAGATATACACCGCCATCTGCAAGTTTTTCTTTAACCACTTGTGCACCGGCTGGAGTTCCCAGGGGTCCAAGCGACTTCCGACCAGCAAACACTTCGTTTACCAGCACGTCAACGCTGCCGGCTTCTGCGTCTTGCAACACCTTCCACGCATCATCTTCGATGACTCGCAGCTCACTTGAAGCCGCAGCTAGAGCCTCGTCCAGAAAGAAATGCTCGCGTGCAAGCGAGACTATCTTCGGATCAATCTCAATCGCGTCAATAACGCCGCCGCTCATGTGCGTAGCCAGGTGTTTTGGCAGCGAGAAACCTCCGCCGCCCATGACTACAACGTGACCTTCTGGTGCCACCTGCTGGATGACCTTCGCCATCATGCGGTGATAGTGAACGCAAAGCTCAAAGCGCAGCTCAGACGCAATATAGCTCACGGACTGGAACGTACCGTTAACGTTGAGCAACCTGATGGGCGTACCGTCGGCGTCCTCGGAGTCAAAAATCATCGTGAGGCCAAATTTTGTACGCGTCACAAAAACGCCTCGAGCGCGCAGAATTAACAGAAATAGCTGGTAAATGCCAATAACGGCAAGCCCCGCTACGGTCGACCAGATAAAAAATGTCCAAAAATCATGTAAGACCATGTTAATTCCTTGTTAGTAAGGTTTCCCTCGGTTATACTAGCCGATACGGCGTTTTTTCTGAACGCTTTTACAGGAAAAGATTTTCTGGGGGTTTATATGATTTTAGGACTTGGTATTCCTGAGCTTCTGATTATTGTTGTCATTGTTATGGTTCTCTTTGGACCTAAGAACCTTCCAAAGCTCGGCAAGGCTGTCGGCGAGACCGTCAAGAGCGTTCGTGAGGGCATGGAGTCTGAGACCAAGGAAGAAGCCAAGGAGCCAGAGGCTGAGGTCGTTGAGGACGAAGAGTCCAAAAAGGCTGAGTAGCCCTATCTCACGCGTATAGACCGACTGACCCATCAACAGAAAGAACACGATGGACACTACTAAAGAGATTGTACTTACCCCAGAAGGCCGTCAGAAGCTTGTCGATGAGCTGGCTTATCGTGAGGGCGAGAAGCACGACGAGATTGTTGAGCGCATCAAAGAGGCTCGTGGTTTCGGTGACCTTTCTGAGAACTCCGAGTATGACGCTGCAAAAGAAGAGCAGTCTCACAACGAGTCCCGCATCAACGAGATTCGCCAGATTCTCTCTGTCGCAAAGGTTGTCGAGGGCGGCAGCAAGCGCAACGTCACCGTTGCAATCGGTACAACCGTCGAGCTTGCTGATGCAAAAGGCAAGACAACTAAGTATGTAATTGTTGGTACTACTGAGACTAACTCCCTTGAGCACAAGATCTCTAACGAGTCCCCAGCTGGCGAGGCTCTTATTGGTCATAAGAAGGGCGACGAGGTTGAGTTCACCACGCCAAACGGCAAGGTGAAGAAGTACACCATTACCTCTATTACTCGCTAGACTGGCACAAAAGATTTGGTCGCCCCGTGTCCGTCTGGCGCGGGGCGTTTTTACGTGGAGGATACATGTCCGAAGTAGAGAACAACATCGCTGGTAACTCGGCCGCCGCTGACGCAACTGCTGCTGACGCAACCGCCGCCGAGAACGTCGACGTAACCGAGGCCACCCCAGAGGCTTCCATCAACGACGAGCGCGCCCAGCGCAAAGCCCGTCGTCAGGCACTGCTTGACGCCGGCGTTGATCCATACCCAATCAAGTCCACCGTCACCGCTCACGTCGCTGAACTGGAGAAGCGCTACGCTGACCTCGAGGACGGTCAGACTGGCGAGGAAGTCTATTCCGTGGCCGGCCGCGTCCGTGCCATCCGCAACCAGGGCAAGATCGCGTTTGTCGTGGTAGAGGACTATACCGGCCAGATTCAGCTCTTCTGCCGCATCAACAACCTTGACGAGAAGAACTGGGAGCTCCTGGGTCTTCTCGACCTTGGCGACATCATCGGCGCAACCGGCGCTATCATGCGTACGCGCCGCGGCCAGCTTTCCCCTGGCAGTCACCTCGCTGGAGGTCCTCTCCAAGTCGCTTCGTCCTCTGCCTGAGAAGTTCCACGGCCTCACCGACCGCGAGGTTCGTTATCGCCAGCGCTACGTTGACCTCATCATGAACCCCGAGGTCCGCGACGTGTTCCGCAAGCGCTCCCAGATCATCTCCATCATCCGCCAGTTCATGGAGGCGGACGGCTACATGGAGGTTGAGACCCCTGTTCTTCAGGAGATTCTTGGCGGCGCAAACGCAAAGCCGTTCATCACGCACTACAACGCTCTGAACACCGAGAACTACCTGCGTATTGCAACCGAGCTTCCACTGAAGCGCCTGCTTGTTGGCGGTCTTGAGCGCGTTTACGAGCTTGGTCGTCAGTTCAGAAACGAGGGCACCGACCTCACGCATAACCCAGAGTTCACCTCTATGGAGGCATACGCCGCCTACTCTGACCTGGCCGGCATGCGCGAGCTTTCTCAGAACCTCTTCCAGGAGATTGCCCGCAAGGCTTGCGGTTGCGAGGAGGGTCACGAGGTCATCACCTACCAGGGCACCGAGGTTGACCTCTCCGGCAACTGGCGTGTTGCGTCCCTGGCAGAGATTGCGTCCGAGGTCACCGGCGAGGAGCTCTCCATTGACACTCCTGTCGAGAAACTCCGTGCAGTCCTGGACCGCTATGAGATTGAGTGGAATCCAGAGTGGCAGGCCGGCAAGCTGTTGTTTGAGATCTACGACGAGCTTGGCGAGAAGAGCATCGTCAATCCAACCTTTGTCTGCGATTATCCTGCAGAGGTTTCTCCGCTCACCAAGCGTAAAGCAGACGATCCTCGTCTGACCGACCGCTTTGAGCTCATTATCTGCGGCGCAGAGTACGCCAACGCATACTCCGAGCTCAATGACCCCGTTGATCAGGAGGAGCGCTTTGCTGCCCAGATGAAGGCTAAGCGTCAGGGTGACGAGGAGGCCATGGAGTACGATTACGACTTCATCCGCGCGCTTGAGTATGGCATGCCACCAGCGGGCGGCATTGGCTATGGCATCGACCGCATGATTATGCTTTTCTGCGATCAGCCTTCTATCCGCGACGTCCTTCTCTTCCCACAGCTCAAGCCCGAGAAGCGCTAAGAGCTTGGAAGCTTAGCTGCCCCAGCGCAGTACATAAACGCATCAGCCCGGTATCCGCTCGTTGCAGGTACCGGGCTTTTTGTGTGGTTCGTACGGAGGAGAAAAATCCAACGCGAGTCGTATGTTTGCAGAGCCTTCTGATGGGTATAAACCAGAAATATATAGAGAGTTTTGAGAGGTTTCAGCACATGTTTGATAAATTCACTGACAGAGCGCGTAAAGTCATGAGCTTGGCTCAGGACGAGGCTCGCGGTCTTGGCCAGATGTATGTTGGTACCGAGCACCTGCTACTTGCTCTCATCAAAGAGGGGGAGGGCATTGCTGCTCAGGCTTTGGCTAAGCTAGAGGTCTCGTATGACGAGGCTCTGGCAACCGTAAAAGAGCTTACCACGGGCGCGGGAGATCCTATTCCTGGCGGCCACATTCCGTTTACTCCTCGCGCAAAACGCGTGCTAGAGGACGCGTACAGAGAAACCATGACCCACGGTCAAAGCTATATTGCAACAGAACACCTGCTCTTGGGTATTGTATCCGAGGGTAATGGTCGTGCTATGGATGCCCTGCGTACCATGGGTGTCTCGGGCGATGCCGTAAGAAACGCTGTTGATGAGCTGGTTGCCCAGACTCCAGAAGATGCACCTGCTGGTCCTCGTATGGCAGAGCCTCGTATTGAGGGCGGCATCTTTGGTATGCCTGTTGGCGCTGGTCAGATGCGTCCTAACGCAAATGACGACGCTTCCATGCTGGAGCAGTTTGGCCGCAACCTTACTAAGCTTGCCGCAGATAAAAAGCTTGACCCTGTCATTGGCCGTGACCGCGAGATTGAGCGTGTCATGCAGGTTCTTGCCCGCCGCCAGAAGAACAACCCACTTATCCTGGGCGATCCCGGCGTTGGTAAGACCGCCATTGTTGAGGGCTTGGCTCAGCTTATTGCATCCGGCAACGTTCCTGACATCCTGCGCGGAAAGCAGGTTTGGACGCTTGACCTAGCAAGTCTGGTAGCAGGATCTAAGTATCGCGGTGAGTTCGAGGACCGCATGAAGAAGGTTGTTGCTGAGCTGGAGAAATCCAAGAATGACATCCTCTTCATTGATGAGATTCACACCGTCATTGGTGCAGGTTCCGCAGAAGGCTCCATCGATGCTGCATCTATCTTGAAACCACCGCTGTCTCGTGGAGAAATCCAGGTCATTGGTGCAACTACGGCAGAAGAGTATCGTAAACATGTCGAGAAGGACGCTGCATTTGAGAGGCGTTTCCAGCCTGTCAACATCGGCGAGCCAAACAACGACGACACCATTTCTATCATCCATGGCCTTCAGGACCGCTACGAGAAGCACCACCATGTCCACTACACCGAGGCTGCTATCAAGGCTGCCGTTGCGCTTTCGAGCCGCTACATCCAGGATCGCTTCCTGCCAGACAAGGCAATTGATGTCCTCGATGAGGCTGGTGCACGCGCTCGCATCCACAAGATGAGCCTTCCACCAGAGATTGCCCAGGTAGACGCAGAACTTCTCCGCGTCCGTACCCAGAAATCCGAGGCAGCAAGTGCTCAAGAGTTTGAGCAGGCAGCTCGTTTGCGTGACCAGGAGAAATCTCTGGTAGCAGAGAGGGATCGCCTGGAGACTGAGTGGCGCGAGCAGCTGGACAAGAACATTGTTACCGTTGACGAGGACGACATTGCAAAGGTTGTCTCTGGCATCACCGGCGTTCCTGTCTCTAACCTCACCGAGACTGAGGCTTCAAGACTGCTTCGTACAGAAGACATCCTTCACCAGCGTGTTGTTGGTCAGGACGAGGCTGTTGTTAAGGTTGCAAAGGCAATCCGCAGAAGCCGTAGTCCTCTCAAAGACCCTAAGCGCCCTGGCGGCTCCTTCATCTTCTTGGGACCTTCCGGTGTAGGTAAGACTGAGCTTGCAAAAGCCCTGGCAGAGTTCCTGTTTGGCTCTGAAGACGCCCTGCTATCCTATGACATGTCCGAGTACATGGAGCGTCACACCGTAGCTAAGCTGGTTGGCGCACCTCCAGGATATGTGGGCTACGATGAGGGCGGCGAGCTCACCAAGGCTGTCCGCAGGCGTCCGTACTCTGTTCTGCTCTTTGATGAGATTGAGAAGGCACATCCAGACGTCTTTAACATCTTGCTACAGATTCTGGACGAGGGCCGCTTGACTGACGGTCAAGGTCGTCACGTGGACTTCTCCAATACGGTTGTCATCATGACATCCAACATTGGTGCTCGCGAGATTGCCCGTACCAATACCATGGGCTTCTCGTCAGAAGGCTCTAAGGGACTCTCCGATAAAGAGATTACCAGCCGTGTTATGTCCGAGCTCAAGCGTGGATTCCGCCCAGAGTTCTTGAACCGCGTGGACGAGATTGTTGTCTTCAAGTCGCTCTCTACCGAGCAGCTTCGTGGCATTGTTGACCTCATGGTTCTTGAGCTGCGCGATCGCCTGATTGCCAACGGCATGTCCATTGAGCTCACCGAGGCTGCAAAGGATCTGATTGCCAAAGACGGAACCGACCCTGTTTACGGCGCCCGTCCGCTGCGCCGCACCATTCAGTCGATGATTGAAGACCCACTGTCTGAGGAGCTTCTTTCTGGCCAGTGGACCACAGGCGACATTGTTGCTGTTGATGTTGACGCTGAGGGTAAGAAGCTTGTGTTCACCAAGACCACGGGCGTCATCCCCGAGCCTCGCAAGAAAGAGACCATGGCGCAGCTTGACCAGATGGATGTCAGCATGGGTCCATCCTCGCTGCCACAGGGTAGCGCAGGCGGCTCGTCCGATCTGATGTCTTCCGCTGAGTAAAGTAAGTTCTGACCCGAGGTCCTGCCTCGGGTCTTTTTGTATCGCAGCTAAAACGCACAGTTCTCTTGGCAGAAGCTCTTGGCGAGAAACCCGTCTTCTCCAAACCGTCACTACACGCGCCGGCAACAAAACCGTATACTTGAAATGTTGAAACAAATTGAAGCCGCAAACGCACCAGAACGCAAAATGCAGCCTGTAAGCTGCAAGTAATTGAGGGAGAGCCATGGAGCCAACGCAACTTGATCCAAGCGCAACAGAAAACGAGGACCGTATTGCCACCGCTCTGAAGATGACTGCCCCTGGCACAGCGCTCCGCGTTGCACTGGACATGATTATCGCTGGCCGTCTGGGCGCCCTCATTTGCGTGGGAGATACAGAAACGTCCTCGCTGCGGGTGGAGATGGTTTCAAACTTGATGTTTCTTTCACAGCAAATCGCTTGTTTGAGCTCTGCAAGATGGACGGCGCTGTGGTGGTGGACAAAGACCTCACCAGAATTTTGCGCGCCAACTTCCACCTCAATCCTGATGCAACGCTTCCAACTGCAGAAACAGGCACTCGCCACCGTACTGCCGCTCGCATGAGCTTGCTCACCAAGTCTATTGTGATTGCTGTGTCTTCTCGCCGCTCGTTGATTACGGTCTACGTTGATGGTCACGTTATCCCACTAAAGTCGGTACCAGCTATTATGTCTACCGTCAACCAACTTTCGGTTGCCATGCAAAATACGCGCCAGCAGCTTGATCGCGCGCTTCTGCGCTTGACTGCGCTTGAGCTTGATAACTACGTCACATTGGGCGATGTAGCAGGCATTTTCTACCTGTTTGAGGTTCTTTTGAGCGCCGCCGATCAGCTTGACTCCTGCCTTTTGGAGCTGGGTAGCGAGGGCAAAACTACCGCTATGCAGCGCGAGGAATATTTGGGCGGTATCGACGAGGCTTATAACCTGATGATTCGCGATTACGCCGTTGACTCTTCCGCTGAAGAGGCGCGCGCCATTCGCCGCCGCTTCCACGAGACAGCTAATACTGAGCTCCGTTCCGCAGAGAGTGTCGGCCAGATTCTTGGCTACTCCGATGGCCGCGGAGAAGATGCGTCCATGGAGCCTCTGGGCCTGCGCACGCTTTCCCGCGTTCACGTGGTCAACGATGAGATTGCAGCTAGAATTGTTGACGCCTACGATAATCTGCAGCAGCTGCTTCACGTTGCAGAAAACGATACGTCTAGCCTCAAATCTCTGGGTGTCGAGAACCCCGGTGCACTTGCTAACAGTCTCCGCAGAATGTGGGGTAAGTCAGAATAATGGCTGCAAGCAGCACTTGTGCAAAGGTCGTGTCAAAGCCACGTCCTTCTCGCCTTTCTACACATGGAGCAAAAGCCGATACCGTTGCCGTCATTGTGGCCGGTGGCATTGGCGAGCGCTTTGGATATCCTGACGGCAAGCAGTTTATTTCTGTCTGCGGTCTTCCGCTGATGAGCTGGTCAATCCTTGCGTTCGATCACGCGCCAAGCGTGGCTCACATTGTGATTGCTTGCTCTGACGAGAAACGTGCTGCAGTTCAAGAGGGTGTTGTGGGCAAGCTTGTGCTCCACAAGCCCGTTCACTTTGCAACGTCTGGTGCTACCAGACAGGAATCGGTTTACAACGCGCTCCAGGTAGTGCCTGCTGGATATGATTTTGTTTCTGTTCATGACGCGGTTCGTCCGCTCATTGAGGTAGAGACAATCGAGCAGGTCATTGGTACAGTTCGCAAGTCGCCTAAGATTGCGGGAGCAATTTTGGCTCACCGCGCAACTGATACGCTAAAGCGCGTAGATGGTGCAACCATTGTAGATACGCCTGATCGCTCAACGTTCTGGGCTGCTCAGACCCCTCAGGTGTTCAAGACACGCACACTTCTTGAAGCTCATGAGGTGGCTCGACAAGAGGGTTATCAGGGAACCGATGACTCGTCATTAGTTGAGCGACTAGGTCTTACGGTGCTGTGCGTTGAGTCGCAACGAGAAAACGTGAAGGTCACGTACCCGTCTGACCTTGCAATTGTTGAGGCTACGCTCAGCCGTCGCCTGGTAGAAGGTGCAACCGGAAGTGGGGCTGTAGAGTGAGCATGCCAGAGCTTAAAATTGGCCACGGATACGATGTTCATCGCCTGGTAGAGGGTAGAGATCTTATCTTGGGTGGCATCAAAATTGAGCACACCAAAGGTCTTCTCGGCCACTCCGATGCCGATGTTTTGGCTCATGCGCTTATGGATGCCCTGCTAGGAGCCGTGCGTGCTGGTGACATTGGTCAGCTTTTCCCCGATACAGACCCCGCTTATGAGGGCGCTGATTCTATGGTGCTTCTGTCCCATGTTATGCAGCTTGTTCGTAATGAGGGCTTTGAGCTTCTGGATTGTGATTGCACCGTTGCAGCTCAGGCGCCTAAGTTACTTCCTCATCGTGATGCTATGAGAAACCGCATGGCAGAGGTTATGGGTGTTTCGCCAGATAAAGTTGGCGTTAAAGCAACCACTACCGAAGGCCTTGGCTTTGTGGGTACTCAAGAAGGTATTGCTGCCTGGGCAGTTGTGCTGCTGGGACGCACCGCGCAATAAATTACAGCTCTACGATATGGTCGGCTGCTTCCACCACTTTAGGGTCATGAGATATGAGAAGTATTATGTGGTCTTGTTTGACCTTCTTCAGAAGATCAAGAAGAACATCAACACTTTTTTGATCTAATGCAGAGGTTGGCTCGTCAAGCAACATAACACTTGGATTCATAAGCATCATGCGGATAATTGCAATCTTTTGCTTTTCTCCACCAGAGATAGCTGAGCTTCGTTCAGCCAGGCGAACGTCAAGATTTTGATCGTCACCAAGCAGCAATTTTTCCAAATTGAACAGCTTGATATAGCTGATTATCTCTTCATCTGTTGGTTGCTTTTTGCAGAGTAGGGTCAGATTATTTCTTACCGTATCGTCAACAATACTTGGCTCTTGTTCAGTAAATCCAAGAGTATTTTTTCGAAGTTCATACTGATTAATTTGAGTGAGCAAATCCTCATTAATAGCAATAGTGCCCGATAGGTGAGAAGACCACTCTCCGTTAATGAGCTTCAGAAATGTTGATTTGCCTGTACCGTTTCCACCGGTAATGGCGTATATATTTCCTTTTGCAAAACTACAAGACAAGTTGTTCATCAGTACTTTATTTGTATGTGGATAAGAGAAAGACACATTTGTGCAGGTAATTTGATTGATATCGTCTGATGGAACAATATTTCCAACGGATTCTTGAGGTAAATCAAGAATCTGCTCAATTCGATTAAGACTTACCGTAATGCTCTGATAAGCCATGCCAAATTCCATAAGAAGCGTAATAGAGCCCAAAAGCGATACAAATAGCTTGAAATGGTTGCAATATAGCCAGGCTGCAGTGCTCCAAGAAAAATTTGATATGCACAGGTAATAAAGACAATAGCTTGGAATACAGCAATTACAGCATTGTTTAATTCCTGTACGCCAAATTCCAGTTTGTACTGCTCATGAATGGCACTACGAACTTTTTGATTGACGGCATAGTGCTGATTAAAGAAACGCTCAAAGAGAGAATGACGCCTGATAAAATCTACGTCTGTGAATTGGGAGAGCTCAATAGATCCATACTGGGACCGCAGTTCTTTAGATTCTTTGTATCTTTTATAGGCCGAAGCTTGGATTTGCTTATAGATAATAAAACTCACTAGCAACAGAACAACCGTTACAAGGGCGGTTAATGGGTTCAAATATAAAATAATTGCCAGTGTGCCTAAGACAGAGACCATAGTTGTTACAAAGCTCACACATTGTGTAAGTATAAAAATCGAAACGTCATTAGAATCGTTATTTACTGTCTGGCGGTAATGTCCAGAATCATATGACGAGAAAAATGATGAATCTGCATGTTGAATCTTGTCAATCAGCTGTCGCTCAATAGTAAACGAAGAATCAATTTGTAACTGACAATAGCGTGTTTTAGCAAGATAGGAACAGCCGGCAATAAGGATTCCTAGTGCGGCAACCACGGCGCAATAGAAAAGTATCTCGCTCCAAATTGTCCCTGAAATAAAAAGATTAATTACAAATCCAACAAGAAGAGGTTGGATCACCATAAGCGCTGTGACAAAGAATGACAGAAAGAGAAAAATCGCAAGACTGCCTTTATCCAGAATGGTAGATATACAGTAGTGGATAATGTTAAAAAACTTACTCATTCAAATCACCTTCTGAAGTTGTTAAGAGTAAGATTTCTTGTCTTCTAGTTCTTCGCAGTTTTGATTCAAATATAAATTTCTTAAATTTTTGTTCATCAAGTTTAATAAAACAAAAAAACAAATCCAGCACTAATCCGTGAACGGTAACAAAATTGAATCTTGATTAGTACGGTATGGAACTCAAAGGTTTTCCACAAACCGTTTATACTTACACCAATACACAATGGTTGCGAGGAGTATGCATGCTTGTCTATAACACTCAGACGCATAAAAAGAAGAGTTCAAGCCAATCGACGAGGGCAAAATCCGCATGTACGTGTGCGGTCCTACGGTTTACGATCAGATTCACATCGGAAACGCCCGTACCTTCCTCTCATTTGACGTTATTCGCCGTTATCTGATGCACAAGGGTTATGAGGTCACTTTCGCTCAGAACCTGACTGACGTTGACGACAAAATTATTCAGCGTGCCATTGAGCAGGGAAGGACTGCTCAAGAGGTTTCTGAAGAGTTTTCTCAGGCGTTTATCGAGCAGATGCACCGCTTCAATATACTGGACCCAGATATTCGTCCTCGCGCAACGCACGAGATTGAAGCCATGCTCCAGATGATTCAATCTTTGATTGAGCAGGGTCACGCTTACGCGGTGCCTTCGGGCGACGTGTACTTCTCGGTCCGTTCTGATCACAGCTATGGTGTGCTTTCTGGTCGCGATCTTGATCAGCTTCGTGCAGGTGAGCGCGTTGAGGTTAATGACGAGAAACGCGATCCATTTGACTTTGCACTCTGGAAGGCTGCAAAGCCTGGTGAGCCTAGCTGGCCAAGCCCTTGGGGAGAAGGTCGTCCAGGTTGGCACAGTGAGTGCTGTGCCATGATTCATCGCTATCTGGGTACTCCAATTGATATTCACGGCGGTGGCTCTGACCTGGTATTCCCTCATCATGAGAACGAGACCGCTCAGGCATCCTGCGCCTGGCACGCTCCTCTCGCCAATTATTGGATGCACACCGGAATGCTTCGCGTTGATGGCGAGAAGATGTCCAAGTCTTTGGGCAACTTCTACACACTCAAGGAAGTTTTGGACAAGTACCCAGCAGATGCAGTAAGACTTTTGATGCTTCAAACGCACTATCGTGCACCACTTGATTTCTCGTTTGAGCGTCTTGAGGGCACCGTTGGTACGCTTTGAGCGCATGAAGACCTGCGTTGCAAATCTCCGTTGGGCTTTCAAGCAGTCTTCTGCTCAGCACGAACTTTCCGATGCTGATAGCACGCTTGCTGAGGCTATTAACACAGCTCAGAGCGAGTTCGACGCTCAGATGGATGATGATTTCAACACCGCAGGAGCACTTGCTGCTATCTTTGCTCTGGTAACTGCTGCAAATACGTATCTTGCAGAGGTTGGTCAGAACGTTGGCGCAAGTCCTGTTCTCCGTGCAGCAGATATGTTGTGCGAGCTCACGGGGGCTTTGGGAATTGATTTGACTCAGGCGGCGTCTACCTCTGATTTACCAGAAGAGCTTGTGGCGCTTGCCGCTCAGGTAGCAGGCTATGAGGGCGCGTCAGCTGACGAGGCTGCAGAGGCTTTGCTTGCTGCTCGTCAGGAGGCTCGCTCCCAGAAGAACTGGGCAGTTGCCGATCAAATTAGAGACGGCATTGCCGAGATTGGACTTTTGATTGAAGATACCGCCGCTGGCGCTCGACTAAAGCGTAAGGCAGACTAACTATGGCAAGAAATCAGCGTTCTACCTCTAAAAATACACGCTCCGAGGGCGCTACTGGCCGCAGTGGAGCTGCAGGTCGCGGCGGCTCCACTGGTCGCAGTGGCGCTGCAGGTCGCAGCGGGGCTGCAGGTCGCGGCGGCGCAGGTCGCGGCTCTAAGAAGGCTGCCGACTGGGGCGGTTATTTCGGCGCCAAGAATGGCCAGGCTCAAAGGGCAGTCGCTCCGCACAAGGCACACGTGCAGCTCAGGGCACTCGCGGACAGAAAGGTGCTGGTGGACAGCGAGGTGCTGGCGCTGGACGTCCCAGCAACAAGAAGCCTGCAACTGATCTTATCGAGGGTCGTCGCGCAGTAGCAGAGGCGCTGACCGTTGGTATTCCTTTGAAGAATGCACTGGTACAAGCCGCAAGCGGGCAGAAGGACCAGGAGATTGAGGCGCTTGCACGTCAGCTTGAGCAGGAGGGTATTCCTGTTGAGCGTGTTGCAAAGCCTGTACTTGACTCGCTTTCAAGCCACGGCGCTCACCAGGGCGTTATTGTCCGTACACAGCCTTTTGCTTACGCTGACCTCTCTGAAATCATCCAGCGCGCTGGTTCCGAAAACGCTCTTGTTGTGGTCTTGGATCATGTCACTGACGAGGGAAACTTTGGTGCAATCGTAAGAAGCGCCGAGGTAGTTGGCGCAGCTGGCGTCGTCATTGCAAACGCCCGTGCTGCCCGAGTTGGCGTTGGAGCATACAAGACGTCCGCTGGAGCCGTGCTTCACCTGCCAATCGCTCAGGTTTCCAATCTGCCGCGCGCTCTTGAAGAGCTTAAAGCCGCAGGTTTTTGGACATGCGGCTCTACCGAGCACGCCACTCAATCCGTGTGGGAGGCTCCTATGGGAGGTCGCCTTGCACTTGTTATGGGCTCTGAAGGTTCAGGAATTTCTCGCCTTATGCTCGAGAAGTGCGATTTTACGTGCAAACTTCCTCAGTTTGGCCAGGTAGAGTCCCTGAACGTTGCTCAGGCAACAACGGTCATGTGCTACGAGTGGCTCCGCAGGACTCAGGAAGCGTAAGCCCAGGAAGCTCAGGAAGCGTAAGGTATGGCTCAGAAAAAATCGCTGCTTGTAGTCGATGGCTATAACGTCATGTTGGCAACTCCTCGTTATGAGGCGTTGCTGGATGAGCGTGGCTCTTCTGCACAAGAAACCGCTGCTGAGAGAGCCTATCACCTCAACACCGATCCGTTTTATCGCGCCCGTTTGGCGCTCATTTCTGACGTTGCCACGTTTGCGCAGGGCACCTACGAGGCCGTTATTGTGTTTGACGGCAAGGGAAACGTAAACGACGAGCGCCCGGAGCGCACCCACGCTGGCGTGCAGCTGGTTTTTTCCGAGACGGGGGAGTCCGCGGATAGCTTCATCGAGCGCCTGGTCACGGACGCTCGAGAGGCTGGTCGCAAGGTATTTCTGGTCACGTCGGACAGAGACATTCGTGCCACAGCCGGCTTTGGCCCCGGCGAGGTCACGCGCATTGCAAGCGCATCTCTGGTCCACGAGATTTCCCAGGCAGATAACATTGTCGAAGAGATGCGTCGCGATCAGGTCAGTACGCGCATGACGCTTGAAGACCGCATTTCTCCAGAACAGCGCGAGAAACTCTGGAAGCTGCTAGGCAGATAGGTGCCCAGGTCAGCGTCGCAAGCGCCCACGCGCTAATACGCCCGACGCGCCAATTTGACTGACGCGCCAATGCACTCGACGTGCCTGGGCGCAATCAGCGCGCCTGATTTCTGCAAAGAATCTGTAAATTCTGCCTGATAACAGCAAAGAATCTGTGGATTTGCCTGATTTTGTTAAAGAATCGGTGGCTTAAATACAGAATCTTTGCACTTTTCAGGCGGGCATTTCGTGACGTGACTTTTGAATCTGGTGTGGTTCATGGGCGCTTTCATCGAGCCTGATTTTCTCGCCAAGTCTGAACGATTTGCCGGAAAAGTGCGCCAAGTCTGAGTGTTTTGCCGGTTTTTCTCGTCATGTCTGAGCTGTTTTACTCAGACATGATGTACTTTTCAGGCTGACTAAACTTAACCAGACAGCGCATTTGTACCAAGTTCACCCCCACAGAAGGGCAGCGCTCCTACGAGCCACATTGACCAGTTTGTGGAGAAAAATTTCTCGAAAATTGAGACTAGACCAAAGTCAGAAAAGTCTATAGAATATCCTCTGCACTTGATGCCGCTATAGCTCAGCTGGTAGAGCAACTGACTTGTAATCAGTAGGTCCCGGGTTCGAAGCCTGGTGGCGGCACCACTTGAATTTTCAGCCAGGCATTGCCTGGCTTTTTTCGTGCGAATTTTAGGGCATTCGCGACGTATCGCGTATGGCTTTTATAGACAACCGTAAAAGCCCGTATGCGGCTGGCCAGAAACCCGCTTGGAGTTGTGACGAGAAAATCGGTGGAGTTGTGTCGAGAAACCCGCTTGAAGTTGTGGCCAGAAAACCGCATGGAATCGTGGCGAGAAAATCGCTTGGAATTGTGGAAAAAATTTGATAAGATACGCCCGGTTGGGTGGATTACGTTGACAAGATTTTTATTCAATCGTAATATTTTCCCGCTTACGAGGTAATACAGAAGTTCAACAAGACTTTCTGCGTACGTTAAACCACAAGGTACAGCGTATTAATTACTTCAAGAGTGCTTGAAAACGGCATTCGGGGATATGGCACAGCGGCAACTGCGGCGGACTGTAAATCCGCTCCCTCTGGGTTCCTTGGTTCGAGTCCAAGTATCCCCACCACGCCCGTGTAGCTCAGTAGGTAGAGCACTTCGTTGGTAACGAAGAGGTCACCGGTTCAAATCCGGTCGCGGGCTCCATGTTTTTCAAGCGGCATTTATGCCGGCGTAGCTCAGCTGGTTAGAGCACACGGCTCATACCCGTGACGTCACTGGTTCGAATCCAGTCGCCGGTACCAGACTCTTTACGGCGTACATGTCCTGAACATTTGCGCCGTTGAGTATAAACAGACGTTTTTTCACCACGGTCTAGCCCGAGGGTTAGTTCCAGAAGGAGGATTGGCAATGGCCAAGGAAAAGTTTGACCGCACAAAGCCACACGTAAACATCGGTACCATTGGTCACGTCGACCACGGTAAGACTACCCTTACCGCAGCAATCACCAAGGTTCTCTCTGAGACCGAGGGGCTGCAAGGCAGACTATACCGCCTTCGAGAACATCGATAAGGCTCCAGAGGAGCGTCAGCGTGGTATTACCATTTCCGTTGCTCACGTTGAGTACGAGACTTGGGAGCGCCATTACGCTCACGTCGACTGCCCTGGCCACGCAGACTACATCAAGAACATGATTTCTGGTGCAGCTCAGATGGACGGCGCAATCCTCGTTATTGCTGCAACCGATGGTCCTATGGCTCAGACTCGTGAGCACATCCTTCTTGCACGTCAGGTCGGCGTTCCTTACATCGTCGTCTTCCTGAACAAGTGCGACATGGTCGACGATGACGAGCTCATCGACCTCGTCGAGATGGAGACCCGTGACCTTCTCTCCGAGTACGACTTCCCAGGCGATGACCTTCCAATCATCCGTGGTTCCGCTCTCGGCGCTCTTAACGGCGAGGAGAAGTGGGTTGAGTCCATCCGTGAGCTCATGCACTGTTGACTCCTACATCCCAACACCAGCTCGTGACAACGAAGCCATTCCTGATGGCAATCGAGGGACGTCATGACCATTTCTGGTCGTGGTACCGTTGCTACCGGCCGTGTTGAGCGTGGTGAGCTCAAGCTCAACGATCCAGTCGAGATCGTTGGTATTAAGCCAACTCAGAACTCTGTTGCTACCGGCATTGAGATGTTCCGTAAGACCATGGACTTCTGCGAGGGCTGGCGACAACGTTGGTATTCTTCTTCGTGGTGTTAAGCGCGAGGATATCGAGCGCGGTCAGGGTTCTCTGCAAGCCTGGTACCGTTACTCCACACAGAAGTTCACCGGTGAGGTTTACGTTCTTACTAAGGAAGAGGGCGGCCGTCACCCCCATTCTTCTCTGGTTACCGTCCACAGTTCTACTTCCGTACAACTGACGTAACCGGCGACATCTACGAGCTCACCGATGCAAACGGTGGCAAGGTAGAGATGGCTATGCCTGGCGACCACATCACCGTTGGTTGCGAGCTCATTCACCCAATCGCTCTTGAGCAGGGGTCTGAAGTTCGCTATCCGCGAGGGTGGCCACACCGTCGGCGATGGCCGTGTTTCCACCGTCATCGAGTAACTTCTTTTTAAAGTTGCTAACTTGCCCGGCGTGCTTTTTGCGCGCCGGGTTTTTTTATCGAGAAAAAAATATGTGAACGCCTAGAGTAATTAGAAAAAGTATTGACATCTCTGGGTAGTGGGTGCTAACCTAAGCAACCGCGTCACATTTCGAGAATACATCTCGTGACCGTGTTCAGGAGGATCAATGCGTACACTCGTTACTCTCGCCTGCACTGAGTGCAAGCGTCGTAATTACACTACGGACAAGAATAAGTCCAACAACCCAGATCGTATGGAGTTGAAGAAGTACTGCCCATGGTGCCACAAGCACACGGTACATCGCGAGACCCGCTAGGCTAGGTGGGTTCGTTCTAGGCCAGTAGCTCCAATGGTAGAGCGGCGGTCTCCAAAACCGTTTGTTGAGGGTTCGAGTCCTTCCTGGCCTGCCAGATAACTTCACCGGCCTTCCCATAAGGGTTGGCCGGTTTGTATGTAGGTATAACATCCAAGGGAGCGTAGGATGGCAAATAAGGAGCGCAATAAGAGGAGCGCACGTAAGGCTCGCGCAGAAGAGCGCGCCCAGCGTGAGGCCCTTCAGGCTGAAGTTACTCCTGAAGCTTCTGCTAAGGCCACTAAGGCTGAGGCAAAGAAGCAGGAGAAGTCCATTCAGCGTAACGCCAACCCTGGCTTCTTTGGCCGCCTGGGTGCTTATTTTGCAGGCGTTCGTACAGAAATGCACCGCGTCGTGTGGCCTTCAAGCTCTGAGCTTGCTGGTTTCTCTGTAGCCGTAATTGCAACAATCATTTTCTTTGGCTTGGTAACTTGGCTGGTTGATACTGGCATTGTTGCTGGTCTCGTCGCCTTTACTGGACTGAGGGGATAATCAATGGCTAAGCGCTGGTATGTAGTTCACACCTATTCAGGTTATGAGAACAAGGTAAAGACAGACCTTGAGCACCGTATTGAGACCTATGGTCTTGAGCGCGCTGTTGTTGATATTCAGATTCCTACTGAGGAAGTTACTGAGGTCAAGGACGGCGGTAAGCGCGAGACCAAAGAGTCCAAGGTTTTCCCAGGTTACGTTCTTGTCCGCATGGAGCTGGATGACAATACTTGGGCTGTTGTTCGCAACACCCCAGGCGTAACTGGTTTTGTTGGCATTGACGGCAAGCCAGTTCCTCTGCGTCGTGATGAGTTCGATAAGATCATGCGTCGCGGCGGTATGAAGACGGGTAGCCCTGTACCTAAGCGTACAGCAACCAATATTGAGGTCGGTCAGGCAATTCACGTTCTTTCTGGTCCTCTCGCTGACTTCGACGGAACTGTTTCTGAGGTCAACGCAGAGTCCGGCAAGATCAAGGTTATGCTCACCATTTTTGGTCGCGAGACTCCGGTTGAGCTCACCATGGATCAGATTTCCCTGATAGACTAGTAACTATCGGCTTATCCCGCACTTCTCGTCCCTTGTGGATTGCTTCTCGGGAGTGCGCGAGAATAGACTCAAACGTATTCAAACAGGAGGCTTAACATGCCCGCAAAGAAGGTTGTTAACTTTATTAAGCTGCAGATTCCTGCAGGCCAGGCAAACCCAGCTCCTCCAGTAGACCAGCTCTGGGTGCTGCACAGGTCAACATTATGCAGTTCTGCCAGGCATTCAACGCTGCAACTCAGGACAAGGCTGGCGACATCATCCCAGTCGAGATTTCTGTTTACGAGGATCGTTCCTTTGACTTCGTAACCAAGACTCCTCCAGCAGCTCAGCTCATCAAGAAGGAGCTTCACCTCAAGGGTGGTTCCGGTGTTCCTCAGCGCGATAAGGTTGGCCAGCTCTCCCAGGAGCAGCTCACCAAGATTGCTGAGATTAAGATGCCTGACCTCAACGCAAACGACATTGAGGCTGCAAAGAAGATCGTCGCTGGTACCGCTCGTTCCATGGGTGTAACCATCGCCGAGTAATGTTTACTCCCGTCAGCCATTAATGTGGCTGACGGTTGTTTTGTCAGAGCATCCGACGTTAGTGCACATAGTTGGGTTTCTCGCCAAGAGGGCGTAACTATGGACGGAAGATGCAGGAGTGGGAGGGCAGACGCCCGCTAACCACAGGAGGTACATAATGCCTAAGCACGGAAAGAACTACAAGAATGCAGTTGCCAAGGTAGACGGTGCAAACCTCTACAGCCCAAAAGAGGCAGTAACCCTGTCTAAGGAGCTTGCAACTGCTAAGTTTGACGAGACCATTGAGGTAGCAATTCGCCTTGGTGTCGATACTCGTAAGGCTGACCAGAACGTTCGCGGTTCCATTTCTCTGCCTCACGGCACTGGTAAGACCGTTCGCGTTGCAGTCTTCGCAGAGGGCGAGAAGGCCCGCGAGGCTGAGGCAGCTGGCGCTGACATCGTCGGTGGCGACGAGCTCATCGCAGAGGTCGAGAAGGGCATGCTTGACTTTGACGCAGCAATCGCAACCCCTCAGATGATGGGTAAGGTTGGTCGTCTTGGTCGCGTTCTTGGTCCTCGTGGCCTTATGCCTAACCCTAAGCTTGGCACCGTTACCATGGATGTTGCAAAGATGGTTAACGAGCTCAAGGCTGGTCGAGTTGAGTATCGTGCAGACCGTTTTGGTATCTGCCACGTTGCAATCGGCAAGGCTTCTTTTGAGGTCCAGCAGCTTGTTGAGAACTATGGCGCACTTCTCTCTGAGATTATTCGCGTCAAGCCATCCAGCGCAAAGGGTAAGTACGTCAAGACCGTTGCTATTTCCTCTACTATGGGCCCTGGCATCAAGGTTGATCCAACCAAGGTTCGTAACCTCATGGAGGACTAAGCTTTACGTTTAGAAGTACCTAGCACGTTTAATCCGGTATCTGCTTGCAGGTACCGGATTTTTCTTGCAGTGTGAGAGTGGTGTAGGCGTGGACTCGGCTTGCGGCACGCGTGCGGTTTGAGGCGTTGACTCGGCTTGCAATGCGCGTGCGGCTGATGTGTGTGGCTGAGTTGGGGCCGCAGCTTAGCCGCCCTTCTCGTCAAATTTTTGTGAAGAGAAAGAAATTGTGCGCCCAACCTTGACTTGGATAGTTTTTTTGCTGCACAATATCCAACGCAAGACAGACGTCTTGTAGTTGCACGTTCGCTGCCAAAGACAGCCGGCGCCTTGAATCCAAGGCTTAATGGGAATTCCCGCCTGCCGAGGTGGTCTTGAGATTAGTACATCCAGACCCCGCTTTGGTTGCCAAAGTGGGGTCTTTTCATGTGAGGGCCGCACCTGTTGGCGCTCGTGCCCGAGACATGATAAAGGAGGTGTACTACATGCCAGCTCAGTCTAAACTTGATTTGCTCGAGAAGGTTTCCGCTTCTCTCGACAATTCCAAGGGCCTGTTTGTTATCGACTATCGTGGTCTCTCCGTAAAGGAGACTCAGGAGCTTCGCCGCGCACTTACCGCAGCAGGCGCTCACATGAAGGTCTATAAGAACAACATCGTCAAGATTGCTCTTAAGAACGCTGGTATGCCAGAGATTGACGAGATGCTCGCCGGTACCTGCGCATACGTTTTCTATGAGAATGATCCTGTCGAGGCCGCTAAGGTCATCAAGGATCAGGCCAAGAAGCTCAAGAAAGTTGAGTTCATTGGTGGTATCGCTGATGGTCAGGCACTTACCGCTGACGAGGCAAAGGCTTACGCAGACCTTCCTTCTCGCGAGGAGCTCATTGCAAAGCTTGTCTTCGTTGTTGCAAGCCCACTTACCGGTATTGCACAGGTTTGCGCTGGTCCAGCTCGTGGACTCGCAACCGCTCTTTCTGCAGTCGCAGATCAGAAGAACGCTGCATAAGCAACGTTTTGTTGTACCCGCGCATTGGCGCAAACCGCGTGAGAGTGTAGACGCACTTAAACGCACACATACAAGCCGGGCTTTTGCCCAGATGCAGTACAAAGGCTGCATCGTTTAAAAAGGAGAATTGACATGGCTGTCACTAAAGATGAGATCATTGAGGCCCTTAAAGAGATGCCAGCACTCGAGCTTTCTGAGCTCGTTCACGAGCTTGAGGACGTCTTTGGCGTTTCCGCTGCTGCTCCTGTAGCTGTCGCTGCTGCTCCTGCAGCTGGTGGCGCTGCTGAGGAGGCAGAGGAGAAGACCAACTTTGACGTTGTCCTCGAGGGCTTCGGCGACAACAAGATCGGCGTCATCAAGGTTGTCCGTGCTCTTACCAACCTTGGCCTCAAGGAGGCAAAGGAGGTCGTCGAGGGTGCTCCTAAGGCAGTCCTCGAGGGCGCTAAGAAGGAGGACGCTGAGGCTGCTAAGGCTCAGCTCGAGGAGGCTGGCGCTACCGTCACCCTTAAGTAAGTCCATCCTACATTGCTTACTGGAGAGGTCAGACTTCGGTCTGGCCTCTTTTTTGTTTGCCTGGCGAGAAACCCATGCGCTCGCAAATCGTATGAAGCTGAGGTGCTTTTGCTGCAGCCTGAAAAGTGCATCAAGTCTGAGTGATTTGCCGGATTTTCTCGCCATGTCTGAGCTATTTGCCTGTTTTTCTCGCCTTGTCTGAGTACTTTTGCTCAGACTTGGTGTGCATTTCAGGCTCATAAATCCTGCGTGATTGCTCTAGCTTACTGCGTGACTTAACCCAGCTTCCTCGCGCCTGATTTCTACAAAGAATCTGTAACTTTTGCCTAAAATTGCAAAAGAATCTGTGGATTTGCCTGATTTTGCAAAAGAATCGGTGGCTCAAATACAGATTCTTTGCACTTTTCAGGCGCACGCAGCAAAAGGCCGGCGCGCCCGGCGAGAAATCCGTGCGCTCGCACTCACGCCTGGCGAGAAACCCGTGCGCTCGGAGCGCGCTCGGGGCTCGTGGAGCGCCATGCGAAGCGACGCGGCGGGGGAGAGCCGCTCACCGAAAGCGATTTCTGCCTCCGTGGACCTTCTCCACAAAATCTTCATATATAGAAAAGACGAGTTAGTCAAGTATTTACCTGCAACATAACGTTTGTGCAGTTGAAAAACATAAACGCGATAATATAGTCAAAACGTCTTAAAAAATCAAGTGTTTTTCTGTTGACGCGCATTAAAATCTTGACTAAATTACTAGGTTGCGACAATTGCCACCTTCCACCCTTTTGAAGGAGGACAACCTGGTGTCTACCGCTAAAAAGACTTCCCTCACCACGCCTCAGGCGCATACTGGACGCAGGACGTTCAGTAAGATTCCCGCAGCTATGGAGCTGCCAAATCTGATTTCTGTACAGAAGGAATCATTTGAGCGCTTTATGGGAGAGGGCCTTGCAGAGTCCTTCGCTGAGTTCTCGCCAATTGAGAACAGCGCTGGAACCATGCAGGTCACCTTTGGTGACCATCAGTTCGGCGACCCTGCCAATTCAATGGCTGAGTGTCGTGCAAAAGACATTTCATATCAAGCACCCCTTTTTGTTGACGTCCGTTTTGTCAACAAAGAGACTGGTGAGATGAAGGAGCAGCTTGTCTTCATGGGTGATTTCCCACTGATGACTGAGCGCGGTACCTTCATCATCAACGGTTCTGAGCGCGTTGTGGTTTCACAGCTCGTTCGTTCACCTGGCGTGTATTTCTCGTCAGAGATGGACAACGGTGTTCTGGTCCACAAGTCTCAGTTCATTCCTGCACGTGGTGCATGGCTTGAGTTTGAGGTTGATAAGCGCGGCCACCTGGTCGTCTCCATTGACCGCAAGCGTCGCCAGAGCGCTACCGTCTTCCTCCGTGCACTTGGCATTGCTGTTACCGATGACGAGATTCTCTCGCTCCTTGGTGATTCCGATGTTGTTCGCAACACACTTGAGCGTGATGTTGCAACCACACGTGAGGATGCTCTTATCGAGATTTATCGTCGTCAGCGTCCAGGCGAGCCACCAACTGTTGACTCTGCCCGTTCTCTGCTTGACGGCCTCTTCTTCAACGAGCAGCGCTATGACCTTGCTCGCGTTGGTCGTTACAAGATCAATAAGAAGCTTGAGGAAGAGATTCCTGCAGATGTTCGTGTCCTTACCAAAGAGGACATTGTCGCAGCTCTTCAGTACCTTCTTGCAGTGCATGCAGGTGATGAGTCTAAGCACCTTGATGACATTGACCACTTTGGCAACCGCCGCGTCCGTACCGTTGGCGAGCTGGTCCAGAACCAGTTCCGCATTGGTATGAGCCGCATGGAGCGCGTTGTCCGTGAGCGTATGGCATCTCAGGACGCAGACGACATCACTCCACAGTCTTTGATCAACATCCGTCCAATTGTTGCTGCAATCAAGGAGTTCTTCGGTTCTTCTCAGCTTTCGCAGTTCATGGACCAGGCAAACCCACTTGCTGGTTTGACTCACAAGCGTCGTCTCTCTGCTCTGGGACCTGGCGGTCTTGCAGGACACAAGTCCGGCTCCAGCCGTCGTACCAACGTTCCTACCGCAGTCCGCGACGTTCATAACTCGCACTACTCCCGTATGTGCCCAATCGAGACTCCTGAGGGACCAAACATTGGTCTTATCGGCTCCTTGGCACTGTACGCTCACGTAAATGAGTACGGCTTTATCGAGGCTCCTTATCGTAAGGTCACAGGCGGTGTTGTTTCTGACGACATTGTCTGGATGACTGCAGACGAGGAGGAGAATCACATTATTGCTCCTGCTAACACCTCAATTGACCCTAAGTCTAAGAAGTTTGTTGAGGTTGACGCAGACGGCAAGATTGTTGATGCAGACCGCGTTATTGCACGTACCCGCGACTTCGACGGTTCCTTCGGTGCACCTGCACAGGTTCCTGTTGAGGACGTTGACTACATGGACGTTTCTCCACGTCAGCTTCTCTCCGTCGCAGCTAACCTCATTCCATTCCTTGAGCACGACGATGCAAAGCGTACCCTCATGGGCGCAAACATGCAGCGTCAGGCAGTGCCTCTGATTCAGTCCCACGCCCCATTTGTTGGAACTGGCATGGAGGGCCGCGCAGCTCAGGACTCTGGTGAGCTTATTTGTGCAGAGTTTGCCGGCGAGGTCACCGAGGTTGATGCAGCTCACGTTGTCATCTACTCCGATGAGCACGGTTCTCAGCGCTACGATCTTCCTAAGTACGAGCGCTCCAACCAGTCCACTTGCATCAACCACCGTCCAATCGTCACTGTTGGACAGCAGGTCGAGAAGGGCCAGCCAATCGCAGACGGTCCATCTGTTGATCACTCTGAGCTGGCACTTGGCGCAAACCTTACCGTTGCTTACATGCCATGGGAAGGCTACAACTACGAGGACGGTATTATCGTCTCCGAGCGCGTTGTTCAGGAAGACCTTCTGACCTCCGTTAACATTTCCCGCCACGAGATTGATGCTCGTGATACCAAGCTTGGTGCTGAGGAGATTACCCGCGAGATTCCAAACCTTGGTGAGGACATGCTCGCAAACCTCGACGATGACGGTATCATCCGCATCGGCGCTGAGGTTGGCCCTGGCGATATTCTGGTTGGTAAGGTCACTCCTAAGGGTGAGACTGCTCTGACCGCAGAAGAGCGCCTGCTTCGCTGCAATCTTCGGTGCTAAGGCACACGATGTTCGTGATACGTCCCTCAAGATGCCACACGGCTCCTATGGTCGCGTTGTTGACGTTGTCCGCTTCAGCCGTGAGGCTGGAGACGACCTGCCTCCAGGAGTAAACGACCTGGTCCGCGTCTTTGTTGCTCAGCGCAGAAAGATCCAGCAGGGCGATAAGATCGCTGGTCGTCACGGTAACAAGGGTGTTATTTGTAAGGTTCTCCCAGTTGAGGACATGCCTTACATGGCAGACGGTACCCCAGTAGACGTTATTCTCGACCCACTGGGCGTTCCTTCCCGTATGAACGTTGGTCAGCTGCTTGAGTGCCACCTTGGTTGGGGCGCTGCACACGGTTGGGATGACGATGACGCAGATTCTAAGCGTTACGTTGAGGGCCCAATTCCTGTTGCAACACCACTCTTTGACGGTGCTACTGACGAGTCCGTTGCAGAGATTGTTCGTCGCACCAACATCAACATGATCAACAAGGCTCTCAAGGAGTACGGCGAGGACATGCGTGAGGAGTTTGTTCCACAGCTCAACGAGCGTGGTAAGACTACCCTCTACGATGGTCGTACCGGCGAGGCATTCAAGAGCCCAATTACCGTTGGTGTTTCTTACATTCTGAAGCTCGGCCACATGGTTGACGATAAGATCCACGCACGTTCAACTGGTCCTTACTCTCTTGTTACCCAGCAGCCTCTGGGTGGTAAGGCACAGTTCGGCGGTCAGCGCTTTGGTGAGATGGAGGTTTGGGCACTGTATGCATACGGTGCTGCTAACGTCCTCCAGGAGATCCTCACCGTTAAGTCTGACGATACCAACGGCCGTGTTAAGACCTACGAGTCCATTGTTAAGGGCGAGAACATTCCTACTGCAGGAATTCCTGAGTCCTTCAAGGTTCTGGTCAAAGAGATTCGCTCCCTGGCACTTGACATTGAGCCAATCTCCTATCGTAAGCGTGCAAATACCGCAAAGGTCACAGATCCTGAGGAGAAGAACGCTGTTGAGATCCTCAACGACCTTGGCTTCACTGAGGTAACCGCTTCCGACCTGTCCCAAGACGCTGAGGGTGCATCCGCACTTGTAGGCGACGCGACCACCGATAAGGAGTAGCGACTGTGGCAGATTTCGATTCCACTGAATTTGACGCTATTAAAATTTCTCTAGCGTCTGCTGATGATATCCGCGGTTGGTCCTATGGCGAGGTAAAGAAGCCTGAGACCATCAACTACCGTACCCTTAAGCCAGAAAAGGACGGTCTTTTCTGCGAGAAGATCTTTGGACCTGTAAGGGACTGGGAGTGCGCCTGCGGTAAGTACAAAGGCATTCGCTTCAAAGGCATTACCTGCGAGCGCTGCGGTGTTGAAGTAACCACCGCAAAGGTTCGTCGTGACCGCATGGGTCACATTGAGCTTGCTGCTCCTGTAAGCCACATTTGGTACTTCAAGAGCCCAACCAGCTTCCCTCTGGCACGTCTTCTTGACATCAAGAGCAAGGACCTCGAGAAAGTCCTCTACTTTGCATCTTACGTAATCACCAGTGTTGACACTGAGGCACGTGAGGCTGACGTAGACGATCTTCGTGAGGAGCTTGCAGCAGACCTCGAAGAGCTTGACGCAGAGCGTGACGATCAGATCGCACGTCTTCGCGAGCAGGGCCAGCCACAGGATGACGAGTTTGGCGATTTTGAGCCTCTTTCTGAGGACGAGATTCGTGCAGGCGTCGCTGATCTTGAGGAAGAGTACGAGGAAGAGAAGACACTTCGTCGTGAGGCTTTCGAGAAGTTCATGCAGCTTGAGACCAGAGAGCTCATCTCCGATGAGGGTCTGTTCTCCGAGCTTAAACGCTACTATGGTATCTACTTCAAGGGTGGCATGGGCGCAGAGGCAGTACGTGACCTTCTCTCCAACATTGACCTTGAGAAAGAGGCCAAGGAGCTCCGCGCTATTATCGCCAATGAGGATGCTCAGAAGCAGAAGCGCGAGAAGGCCATTAAGCGCCTTGAGATTGTTGACGCCTTCCTTAAGGGCGGCAACGATCCAGCTAACATGATTCTTGACGTTGTACCAGTTATTCCACCTGATCTTCGTCCAATGGTTCAGCTTGATGGTGGCCGTTTTGCAGCTTCCGACTTAAACGATTTGTATCGTCGTGTTATTAACCGTAACAATCGTCTTAAGCGCCTGCTTGACCTTGATGCACCTTCCATCATTGTTAACAACGAGAAGCGCATGCTTCAGGAGTCCGTTGACGCTCTGTTTGACAACGGTCGCCGTGGCCGTCCTGTTACCGGCCGTGGTGGACGTCCTCTGAAGTCTCTTGCTGAGGCTCTTAAGGGTAAGCAGGGTCGCTTCCGTCAGAACCTTCTGGGTAAGCGTGTTGACTACTCTGGCCGTTCCGTCATTGTTGTTGACCCACACCTGAAGCTGCACCAGTGCGGTCTTCCATCCGCTATGGCACTTTGAGCTCTTCAAGCCATTTGTCATGCGTCGTTTGGTTGAGCTCCGCAAGGTTGAAAACATTAAGGGCGCAAAGCGCGCTATTGACCGTGGTACTCCAGTTGTTTGGGACGTTCTGGATGAGGTCATTCAGGACCGCCTCGTTCTTCTCAACCGTGCACCTACCCTTCACCGTCTGTCCATTCAGGCATTTGAGCCAGTCCTTATCGAGGGTAAGGCAATCCACCTGCATCCACTGGTCTGCGCACCATTCAACGCAGACTTCGACGGCGACCAGATGTCTGTCCACGTGCCACTTTCTACTCAGGCACAGACAGAGGCTCGCATTCTGATGCTCTCCAGCAACAACCTCAGAAGCCCTGCTTCTGGTAAGGTTCTGACCGTTCCTTCTCAGGATATGGTCTTTGGTGTCTACTACCTCACTTCCGAGAAGACCGGTGAAGACGCTAAGACTCTTACCTTTGCAAGCTTTGAGGATGCTCTTCTGGCTATTGAGGCTAACCGTGACCTTGATCTTCAGGCAAAGGTTGTTGTCCGCGTAAGCTCCAAGGATGCAAACGTTGCTGATAGCGATCGTGCTATCTTCCGCGTTATGACTGGCCGCGGTCAGTATGAGGACCTGGACGTTACTGAGGGTACCAAGCGTTTTGAGACCACTGTTGGTCGCATTATCTTCAACCGTCAGTGCCTGCCAGAGGATTACCCATACATCAACTACAAGATGGTTAAGTCCGACATTGGTGTTCTGGTCAACGATTGCTGCGACCGTTACCCAATGGCTGATGTTGAGCCAATTCTGGACAACATCAAGAAGACTGGTTTCCACTACGCAACTCTTGCTGGTCTGACCGTTTCTGTTTGGGACGCTGTTATTCCTCCACACAAGCCACAGCTGCTTCAGGAGGCACAGGACCGCGTTGACCAGATCAACGAGTACTACGAGGACGGCTTCCTTTCTGAGCGAGAGCGTCACGTTGAGGTTGTTAACGCATGGACCGAGTGCACCGATCTTCTCGGCTCTGAGATGCTTACAGGCTTTGCAGAGAACAACCCAATTTACATGATGGCTGACTCTGGAGCTCGTGGTTCTAAGACACAGCTTCGTCAGCTTGCCGGTATGCGAGGCCTGATGGCGGATATGTCCGGTGAAACCATCGACCTTCCAATTAAGGCAAACTTCCGCGAGGGTCTTGAGCCTCTTGAGTACTTCATTTCTACCTACGGCGCTCGTAAGGGTCTGGTAGATACCGCATCCCACACCTCCGACTCTGGTTACCTGACTCGTCGACTCGTCGACGTTGCACAGGACGTCATTGTCCGCGAGGAGGACTGCGGCACTGATGAGGCAGTTACCTATCCTCTGATTAAGCCTGGTCAGACTTCTGTTGATACTGACCTGATTGGCCGCTGCACCCTTGAGGATGTCTGCGATCCAAACACTGGCGAGGTTCTTATCCCTGCTGGTGGCTATGTTGAGTCCAAACAGATCTTGAGCGTCTTGTTGAGCACGGCCTTGCTAAGGTTCAGCTCCGTGCGCTTCTGACCTGTAAGTCTAAGTACGGCGTCTGCCAGAAGTGCTACGGCTGGGATCTTTCCACCCGTCGTCCTGTCAACATTGGTACTGCAGTTGGTATTATCGCAGCTCAGTCCATTGGTGAGCCTGGTACTCAGTTGACCATGCGTACCATTCACTCCGGTGGTGTTGCAGGCGCAGACGATATTACGCAGGGTCTTCCTACCGTTGCTCGTATGTTCGACGTCGTCGGCAACGTCAACGAGAAGATTCTTGGCCGCGAGGCTGACCTGGCTCCTGTTTCTGGTGTTCTTCACATTACCCCAGAGACCACCGAGTACCTGCTGCGTATTGTTGATGCAGACGATGCTTCCCGTGTCATCGAGGAGTGGCGTGTACCTGCATCTGTCCGCTTCATGCCTGGCATTGAGGATGGCGTTGTTGTCCGTGCTGGTGACCAGATTACCCGCGGCTTCGTCAACTTCCGTATGCTCCGTCGACTCACTGACATTGAGTCCACTATGCACACCTTCGTTGAGTCCGTTAAGGACGTCTATACCTCCCAGGGTGTAGAACTCAACGATAAGCACATCGAGGTTATCGCACGTCAGATGCTTCGTCGTGTTCAGGTTACCAACCCAGGTGACTCTTCGTACCTGCTTGGTCAGTATGTGGACCGCTATGTCTTTGCAGAGACTGTCCAGAACATTGCCCTTGCTGGTGGCACTCCACCAGAGGCAGAGCCAGCAATCCTTGGTACTCTGAAGGTTGCAAGCTCTATCGATTCTTGGCTCTCCAGTGCATCGTTCATCCGTACTGCAGGCGTTCTTACTTCTGCAGCTATCGAGGGCGACGTTGACCACCTGCTTGACCTCAAGTCCAACGTTATTGTTGGTAAGCAGATTCCTGCAGGTACGGGTCTCTCCGCATACAACGATGTTGAGCTTACCTACCACGGTACCAAGATCGATGGCCCAACCTCTTCTCTTGCTAAGTCACTTCCAGACTGGGCACCAGCAGAGCTTAAGGACATCGAGGAGCAGCTTCCTAAGCAGCTTGACTGGGTCAACGAGGATTACAACGGTGGCGTTTACTCCAAGAATGGCCGTACGCTTTCAAGCGAGGATGCAAAGCTGTACCTCTTCGACGATCTTGGCGTGTCACAGCGTTGGACCAACAAGTTCAGCGAGGTTGGCATTGAGACCGTAGGCGATCTTATCGGCAAGACTGAGGAAGACCTGCTTCGCATCGATGGTATTGGTGCAAAGGCAATCGAGGAGCTCCGCGATGGCCTTGAGGCTCGTAACCTCCTCTACATCCTTGAGCCAGAAGAGGATGAGGCAGACTCTGAGGATCTTTCTCAGCTGCTCAACATGGTCTTCTCGCCAGAAGGCGACGGCGGTCTGATGTTGGGCTCTGCAGCTCCCATCTACTCACTCTGATTACACCGAGACACTCATCGGTTCTTCTTCCGACGAGGTTAGCCCTGATGTAATCAACGAGGATCTTGGTTCTCTGGATGACCTTCTCAATCAGGTTGTCCGCATGGACGCTGAGGCAGACGGCGAAGACGAGTAAGTAATCTCGCCTGATACATCAAACTTTTTCGGAGATTGACTCCGATACAGAAGAGGACTTCAGCCGTTAGCTGGAGTCCTCTTTTAGTTACGCTTACAGAAGCGAGTATCGGTATATACTAATCTTTTATGAATTACGTTTGGTAAGCCATTTACTTTTGCGGCTCTTAAAGGATAGGAATAGCAAATGGATAGTCACTCCCACGATTCTGAACAGTGCGAGCACACTCATTCTACGTGCGATTATGTTTCTGATCAGAAGCTGAATGAATACCTGGTAAACGATGACATCATCTACGATGCAACCCAGATTTTTGATGCACTGTCTGATTTCACTCGATTCCAGATTTTGGGTGCTTTAGTAAATGGCGAGAAAAGCGTAACAGAGCTGCAAGAAATGCTTTCGGTATCTCAGTCAGCAACCTCTCACCAGTTGCGTCTTTTGCGCGACCGCGGTCTTGTCAATGCAAAAAGAGATGGCAGAAAAGTTATCTATTCACTTGCAGATGAGCACGTCACAACGCTGATCCGCGTTGGCCTTGCACACGCAGCACACCTTTTAGGTCATTAACATACGTATCGGAACTGTGGAGAGAACTTATGGGTGAGTATCGCATCATTGAAGTTAAGCAGAGTGTTTTTGCAGCTAACGAGAAAAGCGCCGATCAACTAAGAGAAGAAATGAAGAAAAAGGGAACTCTGCTGGTAAACCTCATGTCTTCTCCAGGTTCTGGCAAAACTACCACCCTTAAAAAGACCATTGCTGCCCTGAAAGATAAGGTTTCCATTGCTGTTATGGAAGCTGATATTGATTCAGATGTTGATGCTGCTGCTATTTCAGAAACGGGCGTGAAAGCCATTCAGCTGCATACTGGCGGCATGTGTCACCTTGATGCGCATATGTGCGCTCAGGGTCTTGAAGGTCTCAATGCAGGTGATGTGGACCTTATCTTTTTAGAGAACGTTGGGAACTTGGTATGTCCGGCAGAGTTTGACACAGGTGCTGGCGTAAACGTCACTATTCTTTCTGTTCCCGAAGGCGATGATAAAGCCGTTGAAATACCCTTTGATGTATCAGGTCTGTGATGTGGTGCTTGTTAACAAAAATAGACGTAGCACCGTATTTTGATTTTGACCTGGAAAAACTCAAGAAAAAAATGTGGCCCTTAGAAATCCAAAAGGCTGCTGTTATTCCTTTCTCTGCCAAAACTGGGGAAGGATTAGACGCTTGGACTGAATGGCTTTCTCGCAAAGTTGCTGAATGGAAAAGCAGTCAGTAACCAATGGCTAGCGCTTAAAGAATGTCTTATGCCTGATAGGAGAGGTCATGGCAGAGGAAGTACCAGCACGTAAGACCCCAAAAGGTGAAAAATGCCATGCGCGGTAGTCTTACTGATGAAGAAATTGCACGCAGAAATGTATTGCCAACTACTAACCCTGCTGGCGGTTCTATTCGTATACTCGCTCAAAATCACATTACTGAAAATGATGAGGTAGTTCATTACAAAACTGTAGATCCAAATGAGCCTGGACCAGCTTCTTCTGAGCAATTTAAGCCTCTTGTAAGAGATGAAGTTCAAAAAATTACGAGCCGCCTTGGTCACAAAATTGTAAAAGATGACCCAGAATATTGGGGCATAGCAGCAATTATGACTGAGGAAGAAGCTGCGGTAACCAAATACATGAAGGTTCGCCAGCCAGTTACCTTAGAGGAGCTTTGCAAGCGTACTGGTAAAACTGCGAGGGAGCTTCAACCTATCCTAGACACCCTGTCTGTAAAGGGCATGATTGAGTACAACTGGGAAAACAAGAGTAAGCAAAAGCAGTATGTTCTTCCCATGTTTGTTCCCGGCTCTGCAGAGTTTACCGTAATGAACGAGCGCCAACTCGAAGAACATCCCGAGATGGCTTCTTTGTTTGAGCGTATGACCTATCTACCGCTCAAAAATGTCACCAAGTTAGTTCCTGAAGGTGGCGCGGGCGTTGGTATGCATGTCATTCCTGTTGAACGATCTATTGAGCAGGTAAATCACACAGTTACTGTTGAGCATATTTCGCACTGGCTCAAGAAATACGATAGATATGCTGCAACTCCCTGTTCTTGTCGCCTTGCTGAGCGAGTTCGTGGCGACGGCTGTGCTGACGATCCAGAAGATTGGTGTCTTGCCATTGGTGATATGGCTGATTACTGCGTAGAAACAGGAAAAGGCCACTACATCACCTACGATGAGGTTATCGATATCTGTACAAAGGCCGAGAAAAACGGTTTTGTTCATCAGATTACCAACATTGACGGCGAAGATAAGATTTTTGCTATTTGCAACTGCAACGTAAATGTTTGCTATGCACTCAGAACTTCTCAGCTGTTTAATACGCCTAATTTATCTCGTTCCGCTTTTGTGGCTCACGTTGATGAAGAAAAATGTGTTGCTTGTGGTGGTTGCGTAGAGGTTTGTCCAGCTGGAGCTCCTCAATTAGGTCAGAAACTTCCTACTAGGAAGGGCAAAATTTCCTACCCAATGCAGGATCTTCCAGATGATAAGTTCTGGGGAGAGTCTGACTGGGATTGGAACTATAAAAATAACAACCGTATTGAGTGCCACGATACTGGTACAGCTCCTTGCAAGGTTGCCTGCCCAGCGCATATTTCTGTTCAGGGTTATCTGCGTATGGCTGCTGAAGGTCGCTATCGAGATGCGCTTGAGCTCATCAAAAAAGAAAATCCATTTCCTGCTGTTTGTGGTCGAGTTTGCAATAAACGTTGCGAGGCAGCGTGTACGCGAGGAACTATTGACCAGGCAGTAGCCATTGATGACGTTAAGAAATTCATTGCTCAAAAAGATCTAGAGGCGGAACATCGCTTTATTCCAGAGCCAGTTATCCCGTCAAATAGAGGCCGATTCAACCAGAAAATTGCCATTATTGGTGCAGGTCCAGCCGGCCTGTCCTGTGCATATTACCTGGCAGAACGCGGTTACAATCCCGTCGTTTTTGAAAAGAACCTCCTTCCTGGTGGAATGATGGTATATGGCATTCCTTCTTACAAGCTCGAGAAACGTTGTTGCCGCAGAGATTGACGTTCTTAAAGAAATGGGTGTTGAGATTCGCTGTGGCATTGAGGTAGGAAAAGACATAACCCTTGATGATCTGCGCGCCCAAGGCTTTATTGGTTTTTATGTTGCCATTGGTTGCCAGGGCGGTAGAAAGGCCAATATTGCTGGAGAAGATGCTGACGGCGTTATTTCTGCAGTTGATTTCTTGCATTTTGTAACCGAGCATCCTCTGCATGAAGTACCTGGTAAGACAGTGGTCATTGGCGGCGGTAATGTTGCCATTGATGCGGCTCGAGTCTCTGCTCGTTGTGGATCAGAGTCAGTTACCATGGTGTGCCTAGAGCAGCCAGAAGAGATGCCTGCACTACCAGAAGAAATCACAGAAGCGCAGGAAGATGGTGTGTCAATCAAGAATGGTTGGGGACCTGCTTTTATTGCCACAGATGAGCAAGGACACGTTTGCGGCGTGATGTTTAAACGCTGTACCCGTGTTTTTGACAATGACAAGCGTTTCTCGCCTTGTTTTGATGACGAGCAAACAATGTATCTTGAGGCAGATGCAGTGGTCTTATCTATTGGACAAACCGTTGAGTGGGGAAGTCTTTTGGAGGGAGAGGTGGTTGAGCTTACGCGAGGTAATCTTGCGTGCGCTGATTCCCAGACGTATCAGACCGCTCAGCCCGATGTCTTTGTGGGTGGAGACGTGTACACGGGTCCTCGCTTTGTTATTGATGCTATTGCCGCAGGTCATGAAGCTGCTGTTTCATTACATCGTTTGTGCAGAAAGGCTCTTCTTTGACTATTGGCCGCAACCAGCGCCATTATGTCGAGCTTGATAAATCTGACGCAGCAGTTGAGTCTTGTGGATACGATCACGCAGGTCGTCAGCGTCCCGCATGCGATACGGTCAAAAACATTAGACACAACTGGACAGACCCTAGCCATACCTTTACGCCAGAGCAAATCAGAATTGAGACCGCACGCTGCTTGAAGTGCGGCGCTTCAATTGTTGATGCAAATAAGTGTATTGGTTGTGGTCTCTGTACTACACGCTGTGAGTTTGATGCAATTCATCTGTTCCGAGACAATCCTCACTGTTCAGATATGGTTGCCGCAGAGCATAAGGCAGGAAAGATTCTCTCGTATGTTGGAAAACGTGCGGTAAAGATTATTAAGAACCCCGCGAGAAAAATAAAGACTCCTAAGCCTCAGTCACACGTAACAACCGATGAGCTTGGTAATCCCGTTTCTGCGGGCAGTACGGGTATTTCAAGCTAACATGCTCACTGGAACTAACTAACATGCATGAGCTGGGAATTGCGTTTTACCTCATAGATATGGTTGAGGATCTGGGCAAACAGAATAACCTCACCTCTGTTGCGCGTGTAAAGTTGCAGCTAGGGGAGGTATCTGGAGTTGTTCCAACGTATTTGTTGGATGTTTGGCGCTGGGCAGCTGATCGCACGGAGCTGCTACACGGAGCTCAGCTAGAAATTGAAGAAGTGCCAGCTCTAACACAGTGTTTATCGTGTAATAAAACGTACGCTACGGTAACGTATGGTCGCACATGCCCTTACTGTTCTAGCGAGAAAACAGAACTCATCCAAGGCTTAGAAATTGAGCTTGCTGAGATTGAGGCTACCTAGCATTTGTAATTTCTATGAAGTATAGATACGCCCGGCACAGTGGCTTGTTGACATGTGGCTTTCATCAGCGTAAAGTACTTCCCTGCGTAATTCCAAGGGGACAGTGCTGTGTCACCTTTCGAATATGTAAAACTGCAGGTAGATAGGTATAAGAAGGAGAAGATCTTGCCTACTATTAACCAGCTCGTACGTAAGGGCCGCGTGAGCGTCAAGTCAAAGTCTAAGAACGCCGCTCTTCAGCACAACCCACAGAAGCGTGGTGTTTGCACCCGCGTTTTCACCACTACGCCAAAGAAGCCTAACTCAGCACTCCGTAAGGTTGCTCGTGTTCGTCTTGTTAATGGCATTGAGGTAACCGCTTACATTCCTGGTGAGGGCCACAACCTCCAGGAGCACTCCATTGTTCTGGTTCGTGGCGGCCGTGTCCGTGACCTTCCTGGTGTTCGTTACAAGGTTGTTCGCGGTGCATTCGACTGCGCAGCAGTTCAGAATCGTGCTCAGGGCCGTTCCCGTTACGGCACTAAGCGTGCTAAGTAATCACGTCCACTACTCGAACTAGTTCTTAGGAGATTAATATGCCGCGTCGCGCAGCAGCAGTACGTCGTGAGGTTATGCCTGACGCCGTCTACAACAATCGTCTGGTAACCCAGCTCATTAACAAAGTCCTTCTCGACGGTAAGAAAGCAACCGCAGAGCGCATTGTCTACGGTGCATTTGACATCGTCGCAGAGAAGACTGGCGAGGATGCCCTCACTGTCTTCAAGAAGGCTATGGATAACATTCGCCCAACACTTGAGGTTAAGCCTAAGCGTGTTGGTGGCGCTACTTTACCAGGTCCCAATGGAGGTTAACTCCCGTCGTGCAACTACTCTTGCTATCCGCTGGATGGTCACTTTCAGCCGTAGCCGTAAAGAGAAGACCATGGCAGAGCGTCTTGCAAACGAGATCATCGACGCAACTAACGGCGTAGGTGCATCCGTCAAGCGCCGCGAGGACCTGTACAAGATGGCTGAGGCCAACCGCGCCTTCTCCCACTACCGCTTCTAGTCGGAATTCAGGAGTAGCAAACAAATGGCTAAGACTAAGTACAATCTTAAAGACCTCCGCAACATCGGCATCATGGCTCACATCGATGCTGGTAAGACCACCACTACGGAGCGTATTCTTTACTACACCGGTAAGACCCACAAGATTGGTGAGTCCACGACGGTGCAGCAACCATGGACTGGATGGTTCAGGAGCAGGAGCGCGGCGTAACCATTACTTCTGCAGCTACCACTTGCTTCTGGAAAGACCATGTCATCCAGATCATCGACACCCCAGGCCACGTTGACTTTACCGCTGAGGTTGAGCGTTCTCTTCGTGTTCTGGACGGCGCAGTTGCAGTCTTCGACGCAGTTGCAGGCGTTCAGCCACAGTCCGAGACCGTTTGGCGTCAGGCAACCAAGTACGGCGTACCTCGTATTGCATTCATCAACAAGTTTGACCGCGTAGGCGCAGACTTCTTCCGTGCAATCCAGACCATGCGTGACCGCCTTGGCGCAAACGCAATTGCAGCTCAGGTCCCAATGGGCGCTGAGTCCAACTTCTGGGGTCTTATCGACCTTGTCACCAACACTGCATGGGACTTCAAAGAGGATGCTAAGGGCATGATTTACCCTGAGCCACTCGACGAGATTCCTGCTGAGTTTGTAGAGATTGCAGCTGAGAAGCGTGAAGAGCTTCTTGAGGCAGCTTCTGACTTCTCTGAGGAGCTCATGATGGCTGTTCTCGAGGGTGAAGAGGTTGACGTTGAGACCCTTAAGGGTGCTCTTCGTGCTGGCGTTCTTGCTGGTCAGATTAACCCTGTCTTTGTTGGTTCCGCTTACAAGAACAAGGGTATTCAGGAGCTTCTGGACGCAGTCATCGACTTCCTTCCAAGCCCTCTGGATGTTCCAGAGATTGATGGTGTCACTCCTAAGGGTGACGAGGCTGTCCGTCACGCAGACGTTAAAGAGCCATTCTCCGCTCTTGCATTCAAGATCATGACTGACCCTTATGTTGGTAAGCTTACCTACATTCGTGTTTACTCTGGTCAGGCTGAGGCAGGTTCTTACGTCTACAACTCCGTCAAGGACAACCGTGAGCGCTTTGGCCGCATCCTTGAGATGAACGCAAACGACCGTGTTGACCGTGAAGAGTGCTCCGCAGGCGACATCGTTGCATGCGTTGGTCTGAAGAACACCACTACTGGTGACACTCTTTGTGACGAGAAGAACCCAATCATCCTTGAGTCCATCAGCTTCGCAGATCCTGTTATCGACGTTGCTGTTGAGCCTAAGACCAAGGCTGAGCAGGAGAAGATGTCCATCGGCCTTTCTAAGCTGGCTGAAGAGGACCCAACCTTCCAGGTTCACACTGATCACGAGACCGGCCAGACCATTATTGCTGGTATGGGCGAGCTTCACCCTTGAGATTATTGTTGACCGTCTCCGTCGTGAGTTTAAGGTTGACTGCAACGTTGGTAAGCCACAGGTTGCTTACCGCGAGACTGCTGGTAAGGCAGTAAGCCACGCTGAGGGCAAGTTTGTCCGTCAGTCCGGTGGTAAGGGTCAGTATGGCCACGCAGTCATCGACCTTGAGCCACAGGAAGAGGGCAAGGGTTACGAGTTTGTCAACGCTATCGTCGGTGGTGTTATTCCTAAGGAGTACATCCCATCTATCGATAAGGGCATTCGTGAGGCTCTTGAGAACGGCGTTATTGCTGGTTACCCAGTAGTCGACATCAAGGTCACTCTTGTTGACGGTTCTTACCACGAGGTCGACTCCTCTGAGGCAGCATTCAAGATTGCTGGTTCTATGGCAATTAAGGATGCTCTCAAGAAGTCCAACCCAGTCCTTCTCGAGCCAGTTGAGTCTGTTGAGGTTGAGACACCTGAGCAGTACATGGGCGACGTTATGGGCAACCTTTCTTCCCGTCGTGGCAAGATTGAGGGTATGGACGATCGTATGGACGCCAAGGTCATCCGCGCTAAGGTGCCTCTTGGTGAGATGTTCGGTTATGCAACCGACCTTCGTTCCCAGACCCAGGGCCGCGCGAGCTACACCATGCAGTTCGATTCTTACGAGCCCGTTCCTAACGCTGTACGCGAAGAGATTGTCGCCAAAAACGGCGGCTCTGCATCCTAAGTAAACGACCACGAGCTCTAGCTCATGTATGGAGGTACCCAAAGTGTCAAGCCAGAAGATCAGGATTCGCCTCAAGGGCTATGATCACGAGGTCATTGATCAGTCCGCTAAGCTGATTGTTGACACCGCACAGAAGACAGGTGCGCGTGTTTCCGGTCCTATCCCTCTGCCAACCGAGCGTAACCTTTACACGGTTATCCGCTCCCCACACAAGGATAAGGATTCCCGTGATCAGTTTGAGATGCGTACTCACAAGCGTCTCATCGATATTCTCGACCCAAGCGCTTCTACCGTTGACTCGCTTATGCGTCTCGACCTTCCAGCTGGTGTCGATATCGAGATCAAGCTCTAAGCATACGGCTTAATCCAACTTGCAAACCCTCCTGCGCATCTTCGCGCGGGAGGGTTTTTGCGTGAGTGGCGTTGAACCATGTGCGAAGACCGTGCGAACACGGGTCGCAAGCGATTTCAACCCGGCATCCATTTCGTGTGGATAACGGGTTTCTTGTGCGCATATGCTGGAAGTGGACGGGTTTCTCGCCAGGTGGGCGGCGCGAGCCTGACGTGCGCCTGATTTCTTCAAAGAATCTGTAAATTTTGCCTAAATACATCAAAGCAAGTGCAACGTTTGGTGATGGTAGACTTCCCAAGGGCACTTCCAACCCAGACGCTTACGTGGCCTTAGGTTGAGTTCATTATATACTGCCTCAATCTCTCTATCGCTAATCGATGAGAGGTCTGTACCTTTTGGAAAATACTCTCTTATGAGACCGTTGGTATTTTCATTGGTACCTCTTTGCCAGGGATGATGTGGAAGACAGAAGTAGATACTTACTCCAATAGCTTCTTGAAGTTCTGCTGCACGAGCAAACTCAGATCCACGATCAAGCGTTATGGTTTTTACTACCTCACCTCTTAAAAAGCTTGCTGTATGGCTACATTGACATCGGCACTAGACCCTGATGCAGCTTTGCCACCAACAAGGTAGCCGCTCATACGGTCAACTGTAGTGACCAGTCGTGGCCTTTTAGCTTTACCGATGACGGTATCTCCTTCCCAGTCTCCAATGCGTTGGCGATCACGCAACCTCTTTTGGTCTTTCGACAAGTTCATGAGTTATCCGTATTTTGCCTCTGCGCTCTATGAGGTGTTTTGTATGTCGTCGTTTACCTCGGTGTCTGAGTCTTCTGCGTACAGACTGTACACCTGGAAGTTCACAGTCTGGTTTTTCCTGAGTGTAGGCTCTATATAGTGCTACAGCTGACAGGAGCGTATGAAAAGTTCTAAGTGTAGTCTTCCTGCAATCTGCTCAGGTGAGAAGTGGCGACTACAGATAAGAAAAGACAATACGTGCACGAAGGCTTGGATCATCGAGTAGTGTGCGTTTCTTGCAAGCCTGGCGTCGAGCATCGGTTTTTCTCTGAGCAGTCGAGGCTCTGTAACAAAGATGCGCCACTCAATAATTGTCCAACCGTTTCTTTTTAATCTCCCGTGAAATGCTTGATTTGTTTCGACCGAGCTTACGGGCAATCTGGCTTATACTTTCATGAGTTTTTCCACCAGACCATAATGTCTTCGCGCTCTTCAATGCTAAGATGGCTATAGTGACCCATGGAAATCCTTTCAATGAACGTTGTCGTAAGCGCCATTGTAGACCCATGGGTCACTACCTTTGTCTTTTGTTGTTGCACTTGCAATGAGAATTCAAAGCCTAAATGCATCAAAGATTC
>BNJU01000993.1_pt1 | contig 98786 bp, 86 predicted proteins | sample 8539281 | NCBI WGS metagenome assembly BNJU01 (sample SAMD00202456, study PRJDB9452) | human saliva metagenome | isolation source: human saliva | place: Japan | reverse complement strand
ACCAAGTCCTCCTCGGTTTCCGCCATGGTGACCCTGCAAGACCATACGTTATGGGTAGTCTGTTTAATGGAACAACAGGTGGTGGCGGTCTTGAAGGAAATCACATGAAGAGCCTTACAACTCGCAGTGGGCATACCATAAAATTGAATGACTCACTATCATCGCTTGGAATTACCATTAAAGACATAAAGGGGAATTCCATTCATATTGACTCTGTAGGAGATGACATCATTATCAATGCAAAGCGAAATATAACCATCAATGCAGGAGAGACATTCACCGTGAACTGCAAGAATGCCAACATCCTTGCGGAGGAATCCATCAATATGAATGCGGAGCAGGATATTACCAGTGTCTCTGGAGAAAGTACGTCTATACAAGCAGGCGAATCCCTCACAGAGATAGCAGCAGACAGTTATGTCCTATCTGCTAATGATGCTAATGTACAAGTCACAGAAGAACATAATCTTCAGGCATCTACTATATCGGAGACAGCAGAGAAAATAAACATTGACAGTACGATGGAGGACCTTGACCTATCTTCTCCAAAGAAGGTCAACATCCAGAGTTCTGAAAAGGTAAACTTGTTCTAAACGATGTATATTCCTTTTATAACACCAACAGGAGCATGCAAGGTTCATGGAGTCAGAACAGAAGTCATGCCAGACGGGGTGAGTGAAACGAAATGTGAGGCTTCTATAGAGTTTGCTCCTCTTTCTAAAGATAGCAAAGTCAAAGCTGTAGTACGTCTACATGCCTTTGCAGATGATGACGATGCCACGGCATCATTTGTACATGATATAGAGTCTACTCTTAACCCTATATGTCTGGAATTGGACAATAGGGGTAAATGTGTTAGAATCTCAGACCATGACGAACTCTGTAAACGATGGGATGACAGTCTCTTTCTTTTGCGTGCTAAATATGAAGGAGAATGGGTTGAAAAGGAACTACAGTTGTTGACAGATAGGGTTCATGACAAGAAGTTTCTACTTAACATGATGAAAAGATATTACGTACTTTCAGAGTGGCTGGAAGCCGACTGGTCAGGCATAGAGTTCACAGAAGGGAAAGGATACAGAGAGCATGAAGAAACAGCCTTGGGAGTACCACTTCTGTTCTCACAGGAATATTCTATTGAGGACAATGAAGAAGGAATGTCGCTACACATTGTCGGGAATGCTGACTTGAGAAAGAATGAAGTACAACTCGAAAAGATTTCCCTCCTTGGTGAGGCTCAGATAGAAAATATAACATCTATAGAACAACATTGTATTGTGAAGACAACCAACCTGACAGAAGGTCCTCAATCCGTATATAGTCATTATATGGTCAAAGGGCGGGAGCAGATACTTAAGGATATTGAAATAAGTCTAACCTTTCAATAAAGAAGAATGGAAACAGGCAAATACATCAGCAGACCGTAATCGTAAACAGACTGGGAACAGTGAGGAGATTGTTGCAGATAGTGCAATTTGCACATGTGACAAAGGTTCCAAACCAGGAACTTTCCGTGTTACCAGCCAGCAGAAGATTTACTGTAACGGCGCAAGAAAACTTGTTGCTACAGATCAGGATAAAGATATCAAGTCATTGAACTTTGGAAGTTGTGCAGCAAAGAATAATGGCCCTTGTTCTCCAAATATCGTTTGGAGTAACACTTATAACAAGATTGCCATAAAGGGCAAGATGTATCCTTTGACTGTCAAGAGTTCTGGTACCTGTAAGGCTGGAGGTGGTAGAATCAATATACAGACATCTGGTCAACAGGTTGTAGTAAAGCCTTCTGCTTCACCACGCAAGGCAAATAGTACGGCACATAAGAGCCCGGTCTTTACAGAAGAAGACTGGAAGCATTTGCCACAGGAGGACGAGAAGAGTCAGAATAAACGTGTACCAGCAGCGGTGCAAGTAAATAATGTTCTTGTCAATGGTAAGAGGGAGATAACCATAACCCCCTATGACCAAGAAGAACTCCTATTCACTACATCACTAACAGCAGGGAGTATGCGGGGGACTGGTGTCAAGTGGGATGTCTGTCATGGCAATCGTGTGATTGCAAAAGGGTTGACAGAAGCTCCTGCACGTACCTATTTTACTAAAGAAGGTACGTACTCTGTATATGCTTATGTTCATAAACCAGGCTCACCCAAAGGCAAAGGTATGGTTAAGATAACCGTATCCTACCCCAAGTTTAAAAGTATAGAATGGAAGGACGAAAACGGGAAGCCTGTTACTTACATTGGATTGCGCAATAAAGTGTTTGCACATGTATCTTTGCCGGGCTGTAAGGGTATACCTGTCAATTGTCGCTTTTATTATAATGGATATGAGGGAAAAACCTATCTATCTGCCCTTACTCCAATAACCTTGTCTGCTGCAGGAAAAGTAAAGATAGCCCTTTCCCTTTCAAGCGACCAGTTAAAGAAGATAAAGGAAGACCGTAAGCGTTTCAGCAATGGGCAGAAAATAAAGATATATCTGGAACTGAGTTCTCGACATTGGATAGAAAACCTTACAAAGGTTTCACAGCACCCTATCCTGTTCAATGACACGATAGAGTTCCGTAGCCTGATTATTTATAAAGATTCTGATTGCAAAGAAAAACTGCAGGGTGGTATTGCTGACAGCGGGAGTATAGTATATGTGCGTGTCTCTACCGCCAATATGGAAACCAGCAAGATACGTCTGGATGTATATAAGCACGAAACAGGCAACCAAGAAGAGAAAAGTCCCAAACCATCACCTGTATATAGTACCAGTTGCCCTGTCAATAGTACGGGTGTCTATAAGTTCTCTTTGACGTTGGCAGCGCCTCCATACAAGGAAGGTACAGCCTACAAGGTTGTTGTCTCATGGATTTTCAGTAGTCAATCTTCCAACGGAAATGTAAATAATAATACTGACAGACAGACCTCAAAAGAACCCAAACAATACATACTTAAAGGGAAAGAAATCCTCTTCTCTGTCAAACGGCATATCCCCACGCCAAAGGCAGAACCCAGCAAGGCGAATGTTAATCGCACCGAGCCTGAAAAGGGTGGATGTCCACGTTGTAGAGAAGAATGGACGGATATGCTTCCAAGACTAAAACAGGTTTTTGGAAAAGTATCACCTAATAGATTAAAGGCGGTTGCACAAGCCTACACTGAACATATGAAAGCTTTGAGTATGGATACGTGTTGGGTAAAAGCACATTTCTTTGCACAAGCTACTATAGAAACCGGGTATACTCTTAACATTTCTGAGAATATGAACTATAAAAGAGAAAGATTTGAGGATATTTTTCCAAGCAAAATATTCAAGGGAAGATGGACTAAAGATGGTAAATGGGTGTCAGACAGAGATAAAAATGGAAAAAGAATATACAAAGATGGGATGAAAAGGACTCTTGATAAGGTTTATTCTATAACTGACACTCAGGAACGTAAAATAGTTCTTGCAAACATTGCATATGCTAATAAGAACGGTAATGGGGATTATTACTCTGGAGATGGGTGGAGATTCCGGGGAAGCGGCCTTGTACAAATAACGGGTAGGGAAAACTATAGTAAAATACAACATCTAATCAATACAAGGTTTAAATTAAATGTTGATATAATGACGAATGGCGCAGATACAATTAATGGAGATGATCGAATTACGACGTTAGCCTCTATGTGTTATGTCTATATTTGTACGAAACAAAATCCACAAGAGTTCAGTAACAACAAGAAGGATTGCACAGCGTTTTCAAAAATGATTGGAAATGAAATAACAGAATGGAAGGACGGAAAAGTTGTAACAACTAACTGGAGAAAGAAACAAAAATCTTTTGATAGAGAAACTTCAAAGGCTTTTCTAACAGAGAGTTGTTTGTGGAATAAGAAATCTTCTCCTAAGCCGAAGGAGAATCCGTCCAGATGGCACGAACCTGTAGATAATCCACAGATTACTATATGGACTCAGGGAGGATATAATAATCCAAACAATGCGGTTTTTGGTGCAAAAAGACCTAATGGACATTATCATCAAGGACTTGATATCTTTTGTGTGGAAGGAACAAGGGTGTATGCATGCTTAGACGGAACTATAGAAGCCATATCAAAAGCTTATTCGGGTCAAGGTCAGACAATTGTCTTGAAGATAACAGACAAGGAGCAATTAGAAGCTTTTAGGAAAAGAAGATTATCCTATATTCCTTTTTATAAAGGGGAGTGGAAAGAAGGACCAAATTTTAATCCAGATTCTAATGAAATTTATTTTGTATACTATCATTTAAGAGAAATCCTTGTTAATAGTGGTACGGTACATGCCGGAGATGTTATTGGATTATCAGGAATTTCAGGAATCGAAAAAGGAACTCATGGTCCGCACCTTCATTTTGAAATACGTTCAAAAAGATGGTGTAATGGCTTAAATAACAGGTGTAATCCTGCTTATTATGTAAATTATAGAAATGACAAAAAAATTGTCTCCTGAAGAAAAAGAAGAGGCAGGAAGATAGAAAAAATCTTGGACAATTAAAAGACTTTAATGGGAAAAATAAAAAAATGAAAAAAAGATCTATTGTTTATTTATCACTTCTGCGGTAGTAATATTGGGCATAAGTTGTAAAGCTCGTGTAAGCCAGCAACCATCAGAAAAAACATCTGACACTGTTGTAATCACAAAAAAGAAAGATTTAATTCGTATGAATGAAAAGACAATCAGAGACTATTATAAAGAACTTGCAGAAGTAGGAATTGATGGGGTCACAGTAATGCCTATAGACAAGAAAGTGGAGTATACTGATCTTGCAGTGGAATTGAATTTCGAAATCCTTAAAAGGATGGGGTTTCTGCCTGTTAGCGATGCTGAGGCGCAAAAAGCCATCAAGAAGTATTATAATATAGATATATCTGAAAGTAATAACTCTCTATTTAAGAAAGGACTTCGCAGATATGTATTTAAAGACGGGCTACCTCAAGAGCGTTTAGATCAGCGTAGGTCTATGGACGATGGAGCTACGGAAACCCTATTTTGCTTTTGGTATCGGAATATTTTTGTCCCTAAATATAACTACATTATATTCCACCCTATTATTGAAGGTGCTACCCAGCTTGAAGGCTTTGATGATGAGGATGCTGATAATAATGTACTCAAAAAGGGTAAATTATCTTACAGGAACGATGAAGAGCTTTTCTATAAAAACCAGTTCATCTTCCACGACAGCAAGGCTGCCCTCACTTGGCTTATGAATAATAACCGGAGCTTCCTTCGTGACCTGTTCCTGGAATACGGCTACGACAAGTCTGATGTAATCAACAAGATGATGCTTGATGAAATCAAGGTGGTTAACAGAATTCCTGAGGCTGATGAAACCAAGGCACTCTTTGCTTCAAGAGGCGCCAATGGGAAGTTGCTTATTCACCGAGGTTTGATGGAGTATATGTTGAAGCACGTAAATGAGGAGAATGAGTATTTCCTTATGCTGGATCAGTATGCATCTACCTTGCTGGATTTAAGGAATTATCCCGAGTTCGACGGCCTTACGAAAGAGGAGAGGTACAGAATTGGTGCTTACGTGGGCTATTATTATGGTCTTCTGTTCGACAAGGGCATCGGTACTTCCATTGATATAAACGGATTCGGTCACGGCTTATGCTATGACGAGGACTTCCGTGATTATCTCAAACGTAACAAGTACTTTCATCTTCCAGGCTTTGAGGATATTGCCGGGAAGCATTATCGCCGCTATCGCATGGATATTGATATCGAGATGGAGAAGATGCGTGATGAGTAATATCTTACAGTCTGGCTTCTGAGATTTCTATTCGAGCAATAGAAGCTATCCAGTCATCTATTAAAAATGAGAAAGCTTTAAATGAAAGAGGAGAAAAATATAAAGAAAATGAGAATAAGAAATTAGCAGGAACCATTAAAATACATTTCTTTAGAAAAGGATTCCATTTGATAGGGCACAATCCGGTTCGATGTTATTTTTATACTTTTGCAGTACATTAGGGTGGTATTGCTGACAACGGGAGTACGGTATACGTGCGTGTATCTACTGCCAATATGGAAACCGGCAAGATACGTTTGGATGTATATAAGCACGAAACAGGCAACCAAGAAGAGAAAAGTTCCAAACCATCACCTGTATATAGTACCAGTAGCCCTGTCAATAGTACGGGTGTCTATAAGTTCTCTTTAACGTTGGCAACGCCTCCGTACAAGGAAGGTACAGCCTACAAGGTTGTTGTCTCATGGATTTTCAGTAGTAATCAATCTTCCAACGGAAATGTAAATAATAATACTAACAGACAGACCTCAAAGGAAACCAAACAATACATACTTAAAGGAAAAGAAGTCCTCTTCTCTGTCAAACGGCATATCCCCACGCCAAAGGCAGAACCCAGCAAGGCGAATGTTAATCGCACAGAGCCTGAAAAGGATGGATGTCCACGCTGTAGAGAAGAATGGACGGATATGCTTCCAAGACTACAAAAGATTTTCAAGGAAGTGTCACCTGAAAAATTATCAATTGTTGCAAGAATTTATACTCAGTATATGAAAGAGTTGAGGATGGATACATGTTGGATTAAGGCACATTTTTTTGCTCAAGCCTATAAAGAAACAGGAGGTAAACTTGACGTAAAGGAGGGAGAGTCCTTTAATTACTATTGGGAAATCATACCAACCAAATTATCAGCTTTCAGAACAGATGAAGGAAGAACTTATGCAAGACAATGGGGACGTGCGGAAAAGAAATCAACCAAAGCGAATGCTGTTTCTAAAGAAAACCAGATAAAGATAGCAAACTATGCATATTCTTATGAATTCAGCAAGGGAAAAGAATTGGGAAACAAATATCCAAATGACGGATGGCACTTCAGAGGTAGAGGATTAATACAATTAACTGGTAGAAGTTGCTATACTGCAATTGAAAAAATATTGCATGATATAGGTTATTCTTGCGATATCACAAGTAGTATAGAGAAATCAGATCAAGTTGGTAAAAATTTTGAACTTGCAGTGGTTGCTTCCATGGCTTTTTTCAAATGGAAAAACTTAGACATGTACAAACTTTGCAATGGGAACAAAAGTACAGAAGGTATTTCAAAAAAAGTTGGAATGAAAGAAACAAACAAAGATACAGGAAAATCGAACTACGAAGAGAAACAAGAAGCCTTTACTAATAGGACTTCTGTTGCTTTTATGGTAGATAATTGTAAGTGGGATGTTAAGGAATCTCCAAAACAAACTCCAAAACAAGGAAAGTGGCACGAACCTGTGGATAATCCACAGATAACGATATGGACCCAGAGTGGACATAACGATCCTTCAAATGCGGTTTTTGGAGCGAGGAATAACCGACATCAGGGAGTAGATCTTTTTGCTTTAGAAGGGACTAACGTGTATGCTTGTCTTGGTGGAATCGTTGATAGAATTGTTACTCGTGATGCTAAAGGAAATTATGTAAAAGGGCAAGGAATAACGGTGGTCATAAAGATTCATGAATCAGAAATACCTATATTCAGATCTCGAAGAATGCAATATTCGCCTAAGTATCCTAAAGTAGAATGTTCTCAGGGGCCTGAGTTTGATTTAAACTCAAAGTCTATCTATCTTGTTTATTATCATTTAAGTGAAATAGATGCTAAAGTTAAAATAAAAGAGCCTGTAGAGGCTGGGCAGATTATAGGGAAGTCTGGAATAACAGGAGTGCCAGGAGGAACATGTGGGCCACATTTACATTTTGAGATAAGAAACAAATCAATGGTTTCTAAAAGTTCTTCTAAATTAGTAAACAGATGCAATCCTGCTTTCTATGTTGATTATAAACAAGCAGATAAACTATCTGATAATGAAAAAAATATACAAGAGCAAAGAAAAAAAGAGAGGTAGTTATTAACGTATATATAAAAATTTATTTTATGAAAAAGATTTTTTTATTGTTTTTTTATTAACGGTCACTTTTTATGTTAAGTAGTAGTTGTACAGCGCAAAAGAATAAGGTCACACAGAAGCAGAAGAGCCCTCAATGGAAAATTATAAAAAAGAGTGAGGTTGACTTGATAAAGAAGTATGACCACGAAATCAGAGACTACTATAGAGAAATATATGATATAGGCTTGGATGGGATAATAGCCATGTCAAACAAAGACAAGGTTAAGTACACTGACATTGCTGTTGAACTGATGTGTCATGCACTCTATCGGTATGGATTCAAGTCGGTAGATAGTGTTAAAGCTGCGAATGCAATAAGGAAGTATTATGGTGTGGATATAAACAGGACTGCCTCCTTGTCGGAGAATGGCTTTCATAAGTTCGTCTTCCCAGGTGGTGATGCGAAGGAACGTGTGCGGCAGAGCAAGATGCTTTCAGACGGCTATACCTTTTTTAATAATACAATATTCATTCCAAAAAATAACTTGCTGCTATATGCTCCTGTGATTGACAATGTCGTAGAGCTTAAAGGGTACCTTTATGAGGACGAGGTACCAGACAGCGTCTTTAAGAAGGGCAGAATTACTTACTCATTAGAGAAGAGTATTTTTTATGTCAACCAGTTCATCTTCCACGACAGCAAGGCTGCCCTCACTTGGCTTATGAATAATGACTGGAACTTTCTTCGTGAGCAGTTCCTGAAATACGGCTATGACAAGTCTGATATTATCAACAAGATGATGATAGATGAAGTGAAAGAGGAAAGAGAACTCCCTATAGGGAAAGATTACAAGGAACTCTTTGTTTCAAAAGGTGCGGATGGGCGACTTCTCATTCACCAAGGACTACTGCAGTATATGTTGAAACATGCTGACAGAAAGAATCTGTATTACTGTATGTTGGATCAATATTTATCATATTTGTTGGATTTAGAAAATGAACCAGAGGTTGATGGTCTGACGAAGGAAGAAAGATATAAAGCCGGTGCATACATCGGATATTATTATGGTCTGATGTATGAGAAATGTATAGGGACACCTTGTGATATTCAAGCTTTTGGGTATAGACTGTACTATCAGAAAGACTTTGTCTCATACATCAAGAAGAATAATTACTTCCACCTAAAGGACTTCGATAAGATAATACAAATTCAATATGACCGGTATCAGGAAGGGGTTGAGATAGAAAGTCATCGTATGTCTGGTGAGTAGCATAATATTATGCTATCTTTTGACGTTATGAAGACATCGTATATGTATCAACATTCTATATTGCCGGAAGGGGGGCGTTGAATGTTCAGAATCGTAGCTAATTCATCCTGTAAACAGCTGTTCATAGCATAGATAAAAGTCAAGATATGAAAAGGAAGGTAGTACTGATACTAATTACCTTGTTGTTTTTCATAGTGCACTCTGAAGCACAGAGAAAGACAGGGCGTCCTTTGCCAAAGGTGCGTAAGGGAGCTGCAGACTCCTTGGTTCAGCCTGTCAGCGACAAGACAGCGGCAGAATGGAATGCCATCCACCGCACGTATGCCGCAAGGAATTACCAACTGAAAGACAGTTGGGAACTTGTGTCCTACCATGATTATTCCGTCACGGGAAACGAGAATGGCTTGGAGGAATTTCAGAACATGAAGATACAGATACTTGGCGACTCTATCCTTTATCTGAATGGAAAGAAAATCAAGGTTAGCCGTTCTAACAGCGATCCGTCTATGTACGAACGGGATGCACCTTACTACGCCTATATGAAGGACTACTTTGCTCTTCGTGATATCAATGTATCCAAGTCGGTTCCTGTTCTGATTGTAGAGTCTTCAGCAAACGAGATATACAGCGATATGTTGGAGTATATTTATACTGGTGAATACCTTGTGCTGTATCATAATAACATTGCTGGTATTTTCAAATACGTAAGAAGATTGGGGCAGGGACTGCCTTCCCTTGATGCAAAGCTGGAATACACGCAAGCTGACATGTATAAGGATGTAAAAAAGGAGATGAGCAGCAAGCGTGCCCGCGAATATAATATTCGTCCCTATAAAGGAGAGCTGAAATCATATTGGGGGGATAGAGTATCCCTGGCAAACAGCAGTGGAGGCTTCTATTTCGTGAAACTTCCTAACTATAAGTCTTTCCCCATCTTTGTTGCCTATAACATCAACGATGACGATGAGTTCATTATATATACCTACAAGAATGGAATGATAGACGAAGAGAACAGTATCAACATCCTTGCCTTCAGCTCATATAGCGACTTAAAGGAAGACTTCGCTATCTTTACGGATGGTACAATCTATTTGCGAAGCGTAGAGGACAAGAAGACCTCCATACACGTTTATCGTATCAATGATGATGGTGACTTCTATAGATTGGAGTAAAACGGAGGGTTGTATAAAGACAACCTTATGTATTTTCGGAGTAACTTAAACCCCAATCTCTAATATTGGCTTTTAACAAAAAGATTGATTAAATTTGCACTTGGTACTTGAATCTACCAACACAGACAATAGTCTGAAAAATCATGACATATTTTCGGAAAAAGACCTAAAATAAAGTGGGAAAAAAGATAGAAAAAAGAGAGCCTGCAACCAACAGGAAATCAACCCGTTATGGAGTCGTAAAAGGAAAGGTGCTTAATTGGATTTCAAAAGGGCGTTAATAAGACTTCAAAAGGGCATCTATTGCAAGTCAATTGGGCGTCTTTTCAAAGCCAGAAGACCATGTATTGGTTTTGAGTTGTATGAAAATAGTTTACAAACGTTGAGTGATATGGGAATAAGTTGTTTGTAGAAGACGGAAGGACATGGTAAATATTTGCCTTTTCTGCATTCTTATCTTGTGCTTTATCCCTTTATGTGAGACCGTCCGATTTAGGACAGTCATACCTTACAAATGTATAAGCCTTTGTTCTTTTTCCAATCTACGTATTTAACGGGAGAGCCACAATGAGAACTATTTTTATATTATACTCTCTTTATAAATGTGTTCTCTACATTCTTATTCAGTAAAGGTTCCAGATGAAAAAAGAGAGGCTTGGTATTGTTACCAGCCTCTCTTTTACTTACATTATTGTGGGAACCTATTCAAATTTCTGTACCTGCATGCCTACATAACGTTCATAGTAACTACGTACATAGACATTATTTAATGTCTCATTTGTCGCAAAGCGAAGACAGTTGGCTGATATGACTTTACCATAAGGTTGACTTCTGTCACCATCGTTAACTGGATTTGGTGTACTTGCCCAGTAATAGCCTTTAACTCCTAAATCGATTAATTTCCCATCCTTGTATTGTCCAAGTGCCGGAAGATAGAAATAACTACTTCTTTCTGATGATGCTGGTTTGCCAAAGTTTGATACAGTAAATTTAATATCTTTACCTGAAACCCACGTAGCGGTACCTGTATAGCTTTCCGTAGAACTAAAATGTGAAATTTCGCTCTGTTTCTTTAGCCAGATGCCTCCTACATAAAGATGCTTTGCAAATACCCATAAAGTTTTGTTATCCAACTGTGGAGATCCTGCACTAATATACCATGTAAGTCCTTCGAAGGTCGGCTCATCCTTGCATGAGTTTATAGCCTTTATCTGGACATCTTTCGTGAATGCAGTATTGTACCATCTTGAGTCCGCTGATGATGTTGCATAGTCTGTACTTACAGCGTCGTTGAGTAAAGGCTGACTGTTCGCATGCCCATCCCAATAATTGTTCACTGCATCCCACATGTAATATTTGTTCTTGCGAGAAGTATATGCCGCCATGCCAAGGTCAGTCTTGATTATCTGATTCTTTCCAGCAATACATTTTATACCACTATATGTATATGAAATAGTGCTATTTGTACCAGTTACGGAATCATATAGAGTATAAGTAACCTTAAAGGTTGAGTAAGTTCCTGGAGCTACAACCATTATGGCTGCATTCTTAGATGCTGTAGCGGTAGTAGGAATAGGGAAACCAGGTGTTGAACTTGCTCCGTTCAAAGTCAAGGTTACGCTGTTAGAAGAACTATTTGCAGCTCCTAAACCGCTGTCGCTAAAATTGAACGTTCCAGCAAGCTTTTCATCGTCAGCCGCTTCAACTTTGATTTGTGTTACTACAGCAGAAGCATCCAACTCCTCTTTTGAGTAGTATGGCATAAATGTTATGTACGAAGCCTTATGACTGAGAGTAAACTCATAAGATCCATCTGTTTGGCGTGTTGCAGTACCGACACCGCAGTCTCCAACAGTTCCTAACTGAGTTGCATTGTTGGCTTCGTCCTGATTCTGACTTGTTGCTATTGTAACAGTGTTACCTGAAGTGCTTTCGTTCCCTGTGTATCTAACAGGATAGCTCGCTGCCGTATAAGTTCCGTCGAAATAGAACTTTGCAGAAGCTGTTGTTGATGTAATATTGTTGGAACTACTTGCTGTTAGTGTAGGAGATGTTGTAGTGCCACTATTTACCCAAATATTGTCTTTTGTAGTCCAGTAGAACTTTACCCCTGAATCATAAACGCCTGAGGTACGTGTCTTAGCCTCTGAAGTAATAGAGAAAGAAGTCTTACCTGTTAAATCCTTATCCTTAGCACTATTGTTAGGATCCGCGTCACTTAAATTGTCATTAGAACAAGCCGTCAGCCCCATAAGCAAGCATGTAGCAAACAAACTTGTAAACTTGTTAATCTTCATAATTCTTATTGATAATTATTTTGGGTTAATCTGGGTCAACATCAAACGTGTTACTGTTGTCATCATCTGCCTTTTCGTGATCAGACTCAAAGGGTGAGTTTGTCCCCATGATTGGTTCTGCCGATACAGGAATAACTGAAAGCTCAGGGGCAACAGTATTCCTTTTTTTACATAATTTTTTTCTTTGCATATCTGTTTTTTTATATGATTATATCCTCTCTAATCTACATGTGGCATCTCTGTAAATCACATTATTTATTGATAGACGTCATCGAATTAGTAGGGCAAAAAGTATTTATACTTTTTTTAGATAAACAAGTTTACCCCTCCGATTTTGATAATAAAAAAATTATATTTATAAAATATTAACTTATACTTCTTATCTTCTGCTACATTTTTTTGGCGTATAGGTCACATTTTTTTACCATAAGTCTCTTACATCAAAACTATTCGATAAAAAAATATAGCTGCCAGAAAGAACTTGCCTTCTAACAGCTATATGATATTACCTAAAAATCTAATCGTTTACATTTTTTTCAATTATTTTATGTTTTGAACTAATCGGCTCATACATCCCTGATTAGAAACGGACCTATCATTCGACCTAATATATGTGTATGTAAATCTTATATGCGCCACGCTGTTTGTGTTATAAGAAGAAGTGGAGAAAAAGAATCCATCAAAACTTATTTTTCCTGTCATTGCTATCATCATCTTTAAGCATGTAATCATTTAATATTTACTCTATTACGCGAATTGTTAAAAAGTGACAGCAACTTAAAAACTAAAAACTAACTGTATATAAATAAGGTGAGATTTTTAGGGCTTTATATCGTGTCAAACACAAGTTTAGGGAAAATCCCCCACTGTATAGGGGAAATCCTTTTCACATGTTTTTTTTTCTTCGTTCCTTTGCATCATGAAAGTTAGGAAATGCTTTTCGAAGTACTCCGAAACTTAAATAAGAACTTAAAAAAAGGTAACGATTATGAGAAGGATAGTACTAACCCTCATCGCATCGCTCATAGTTATCGGCGCATCAACAAGCGCAATGAGTTATGAGCAGGCTCGAGTACAAGCACTCTTTCTAACAGATAAGATGGCTTACGAGCTGAATCTGACGGAGGCACAATATGAGGCAGCCTACGAAATAAACTTGGATTACCTCATGAATGTCAACACGGTAGACGACCTCTATGGAATGTATTGGTCACATCGAAACGTAGATTTGAGCTATATCCTCTATGATTGGCAATATCGTGCATACGTTGAAGCAGCATATTTCTACCGCCCACTAAGATGGGACGCAGGCTACTGGAGATTTGGCATTTATGCTCGTTATCCACGCCGCGACTATTATTACTTCGGACGACCATCGTTCTACAACGTTTACAACGGGGCCCACAGCTGGCGAATGAATGGCGGAAGAAGTTGGTATAACGGAAGAGAAATCTTCTACGGCGGAGATTATAACAGCCGATATGGCATGAGAGATTGCTACATACGTGGCGATTACAATAGAGGAGGAAACTACTATTATAACAATGGTCCTACTTATCAGAACGACCGCCCACGCAGCTTCGGCAATCAGCAACGCGGAAACTTTGATGGACCACGTAATTATCAGTACTACGCTCCACGAGAGAGTTCAACACGAACAACGGTTACTCAACCTAACTATGGTGGTAACTTCGGTGGAAGTAGGAACTATGGTGGCGCAACAAGAAGCTATGAGCCAAGTCGCTCATTCGATGCACCAAGCAACAGCTTCGGTGGTGGTGGCGCAACATTTGGCGGAAGCCGCTCAGGAGGTGGAAGCATTTCTAACGGAAGTAGCTCATTTGGTGGACATAGATAACGACATTAAGATATAATAAATAGACGTTGATTCAATCAGGTTTAAATACTAAGCACTAAGGTTTTCAAAGATAAACAGATTAGACGAATTAAGGTAATAAAGATTGTTTAGCAGTTAGCAAACCAATGAGTAAGACTGCATTCAGACCAAATTAGAGATGTAACAAAGAGAGTTATTTAAATGAAGGGGAGGAGTTTCACGTGAGTGAGGCTCCTCTTCGCTTTTTACTATTAGGCGCAATAAGGCTAATTAGGTTGATAGGGCTAATTAGCCTTATAGCTCAAGTACCCTAACCTCAGCATTCCCCATTGGCTTCAGCTCATTCATCGGCTTATCAAAATAAACGCTTTGAATAGCTTTATTGATGATACCATGTCCTACGGCAAGCACTTTCTTTTCGGGATATTCTTCCTTCAACCATGTAAGAAATTCCTTAGCACGAGCCTTCAAAGCATCTAAGCTTTCGATGTCATCGGGCCATAAAGAGGGGTCCTTCAGATTCGCTAAATTAGGGATATGCTTCCCTGTAAACGAACCCCAGTCACGTTCACGAAGCAAGGGAGTCGTCGTAACAGCCTTCCCATGAGGGGCAGCAATCAGTTCGCAGGTATGAATACTACGCTGCAAATCACTTGAGACAAAGGCATCTATCGCTTCATCTTTCAAACGTTCTGCAAGTTCTTCAGCCTGCTTGATACCCTGCTCATTCAGTTCTCCCGGTGTTTGTCCTTGCATAATATGATTGGCGTTATCCACCGTCTCACCATGCCTTACAAGATATAATAATGTCATAACTTCATCATTTATTATTGCAAAAATAATAAAAAGTTAAGGAGTAAAACGTTGGAATAGAGATTATTTTGTATTTTTGCATCCATGAAAGTACTTCAAATATCAGCCATAAGGGCTATTATCGTATTAGTGACAGGTTTCCTCCTCGTAAGATATCGTGAGGAAACTATGACGTGGATGACCATCACCGTGGGTATACTCTTCCTACTCTCTGGATTGGTTTCTTGCATCGCTTACTATTTTGAAAAGGAGAAAGTAGCTAAGAAAACAGCGAAAGCTGAACAGCAAGAAGCACAACAAGAAGAAGAGAACCTCAAGTCGCCTTCCTTCCCTATTGCGGGTGTCGGCAGTATTGCCTTGGGTATCATCCTTGCCGTTATGCCCAACACGTTCATCACATGGGTGGTTTATATCCTTGCAGCATTACTGATTCTCGGTGCTGTCAATCAGTTTATGAACCTCGCTCGTTCACGTCAGTACGCTCGTGTTCCGGTCTATATGTGGCTCTTCCCAACAGTCATCTTGGCAATAGCTATTCTGTTGATAAGTAAGCCAATAGAGACTGCACAACTCCCATTATTGGTTCTCGGATGGGCATTTATGTACTATGGTGTCTTAGAATTCATCTTGATTATCCGTATGTATCTTGTCCGTAAATCTTACGAGAAGGCTGAAGATGCTAAGGTTGTGACAGGCGACAAGTTGGTTACAGATAATATCGAAGACGCTGAGGTTGTAGAGGAATAACCCATGTACTTCTGTCGTTACCCCTCACCCCTCGGCAACTTAATACTTGCCGAGGAAGAAGATGCTATCGTTTATTGTCAATGGGAAGATACGATTGACGAACGAATGATAGCGAAGTGGACGGAAGACAGGGAGCAAAACAGCGTGTTACTAACTGAGGCTTGCCGACAATTAACGGAATATTTCACTCAAAAGCGCAAGACTTTTAACCTCCCCATACGATTAAACGGCACTCCCTTTCAGCTACTCGCATGGGAAGGTTTACAGCAAATCCCATACGGAGAAACGCTTTCTTACGCTGAATTGGCAAGACGTATAGGCAGAAATAAAGCCGCCCGTGCTGTGGGTAACGCCAATCACCACAATCCATTAATGGTCATCATCCCCTGCCATAGAGTTGTGGCAAGCAATGGAGAATTAGGAGGATATGCAGGAGGAACATTCCGAAAAGCTTGGTTATTGGAAAAAGAAAAGGGGAACGACAATTTGTAATAATCATTCTAATGATTATATAATTTGAAATAATCCAATAAGAAAAAGACCATTCTATGTACTCAATATTGAGAACAAGAATGGTCTTTTCAATCTTCCAGAGGATTATAACTTTTAGCTTGAAATCCTACAAATAATCAGGATCTATTCTAATATCCTTGATTACTAATATGATTCTTTACCTCTCCCATCTTAGTCTGTATATACGACCAGGCTGCGCATTAGCACAACAATAAGAATACATTTTGTTTCCCTTATCAAAAGGAACACTTTCTAAGGCTTTATAGTCACCATCTATCTGCGTATTCAGTTCCTTGTATTCAAGTATTGCTGGCTTATTAAAGTCTGCATCTTTGTATGATAACAGAACGCGGAAAGTCATCATATCTATAGGAGAGTCTAACTTACAGCTAATCCACGGCTGTGCCTTATGGTCAGGATCATCATTCTCAGTCTTTATATGAATAACTGTACTCTCATTGTATTTAAGGGGATGTTTGAACTTTATCTTTGCTTCATCCCATTTCTTTTCATCATCATGAAAGACAATGTCTTCTATGATTTGCGATGTAGATGACAACTTTGGGCGAATACTTCCTGTCCATTTGAAATTATAGGGTATGTCAGTAAGAAACAAACGCTTACATTGTATCATTCGAAAAGATTCAAACGTAGATTTTACCCCATCATGTGACTGAAAGATACAGAAGGAGGAGATGCGACGATAGTCTTCTGAAGAATTATCTAAAACGATTTTATTTATACCTCTGAGGATTCCATATATTAAAAATTATAAACCCAAGGCATAAGACAATTAAAGCAATAAGCGTATAAGTCTCATTGCTCACAAGCATTAATATTATACTAAGTATAGAACAAAGTGATGCAAGGAAAGAACATGTACTTGATATATATGTCCTTAAAAAATCCCACAATTTCATGTATGATTATCGGTGTATAAAAGGTATGTAGTTATGCGTCTGTTCCCATAATTGTAATATATTGTAACTGCTAAAAAGCAACTAAGCTAAGTTATTGATGTAGTTGATATATACTACTTTGCAAAGGTAATGAATAAGTTTTTCATTTCCAAGTAAACCGAAAATTATTTTTGTGACGCCAGTATTTCTTGCGTAGCGCAAGAGTTGAAACGTCACAATAATTAAAGTCTTAACCGAAAGTAAACGTAGGCGTCATTTATTTACCTTCAAAAGACAATATCCTTTATTCCCATATTTCTGATGTTTGTAAACTATTTTTATGTTATTCAAAATCAATACATGCTCTTTTGGCTTCTAAAAGACGCTTAATTGATTTGCAAAAGGTGCCCTTTAAGACCCTTACTAACGCCCTTTTGAAGTGCAATTAGGCATCTTTTACTTTATCACTTTATAACTAATTGACTTCCTGCAGGTTATGAACTCCCTTTTTATTCGTGATTTCACCCTTATTAATAGATGTTCTACTTGAAATAATGTAATGATTTTTCAAAACCTTATCTGCGATTTTTGATGTATCAAAATAAAAAGGTTTTCTGTGTCGAAGGGTAATAATAAAATAGGAAGATGAGCGTCTTAGCCATGTTTTTATTTAATGAATAACCTCACATCTTCCGTTAAAGCTATACGACATGCAGACACAAATTTAACGGAAACACCATTCCTTCGGGGATATAAAAAAGAAATGTAGTAAGTGATAGGGACTTTTTCATACCCCTAAAACTTACTACATTTTATTTCTTTTATCGATTACTCAAAGTCCAGTTCACCAAAGAAAGCAGGACAATGGAAGTCGGGAGAAGGCAAGGCAATGGGATTCCAGGAGAGGAAATGAGGTTGCGATGTCTTGTCACCACACTTATAGAAATTGGCTCTTATCGTCTTTTCAGAGAGATTATCCAGTGTATGACGGAAGTAAGAACTAACAGGAACAACGAGAGCAAGCTCCCATGCCTGTCGTCCCTCTCTCATCGCGAAAGGCTCACAACCCAAAGATGCCCAACGATCAATCTGCTCTAAGGCAGCTGCTGGAGCATGGGTACGATTCTCTCGTCCCTGTCCATTACACAGCAATATCGTACCGATACAGTTGCTTTCAAGGTTATAATAACCGCCTTCTTCATCAGGACTACAGAAAAACTCACAGCATGAATCCTGCCAAACTGGACCTAAGTCGGTGCCAGCCTCAGCACGCACGCTGTCTTCTTCTACTCGATAATGCAACAGAATAGCATCTCCCACGTGCGCAATAGCAAACTCAACCTGTGGACAATAAGGGAATTCTGCTGCCCAGTCTACTGTGTCTATCTTGTTGTAAGACACACCATTATCCTTGAAAAGAGCTGGAATATCAGCAGCCTTAACCTGCTGACACTCCAAACGTTTTACCTTTAATTGTTTCATTGTTTCAGTGTTTTCTTCACAAAGTCAGCCATCATCTGGTCATGACGACGTACGTCACGATAAAGTAAGAGCTGATTACGTGAGCGAACGAGGTTATGCTCTGGGTATTTCACCTTGAAATAAACGTCTCCGTTGATGTAATCAGTCAAGAAACGAACGCACTGCATGTATGGGAACAGTGCTACAGCATAAGGCAGATGACTTGTCTCAACAGGAGTGAGGAAGTTGCCAGCCGTACTGAGATAGCCTTCAGTGAATGAGCAGAAGACATCTTCTTTCAGTCCAACAGCATCGTAGTTATCGCTATCCTCAGCCACATGATTTGCACCAGTACGCAAGAAGTCGCCATAATCAGAGAAAATAAAGCTTGGCATTACGGTATCGAGGTCGATAACACAGAGCACCTTACCATCCTTATCAAACATCATATTGTTCACCTTTGTATCACAGTGGCAGATACGCTTAGGCAATGCGCCCTCACGATAGAGGCGTTCAGCAAGGCACATCTCGTCTGCATAGCTCTCTAACTCTGCAATCATATCCTTCACAGAAGCCACTCTACCAGCCTTATCAGCACTTACAGCCTCACGCAACTGGCGCAGACGAAGTTCCATATTATGGAAGTCTGGGATGGTTTCTCCCAATGGCTCCTTCAGATCAACCAACATATTCTGGAAGTTACCGAAAGGTTTCACCACAGCAGAAAGCACTTTCTGGGTTTACTTCCTCTTTTGTAACAGCGTTAGGAATGAACACACTCACACGCCAGTAGAGGTTATCAGCATCCTTGTAGTAGGTCTTACCGTCCTTAGCCTGTACGAAACGCAGACACTTACGTTCGATATCTGTCTCACCCTTCTCCATCAACTTGTGGCGGATATGGTCAGTTACAAGTTCGATATTATGCTGCAACAGGTCTACATCGGTGAATATGGCGTTGTTAATACGCTGTAAGATATAATCAGGCGTATTAGCATCTACAGTTTTTACACGCAGTGTTTCATTGATCAGTCCATTACCAATTGGACTTACACTCTCAACAGTTCCCTCAATACGGAACTGTGATACAACATCATTAAAATTCGTCATAGCTGTTTATTAGTATTAAAGATTGATGCACTATTAGGAGTGAAGGAGTTAAGGAGTTAAAGGGAACTAAGACAAATGTTATATGGGTCAAAATCTGATGACTTCAATATCAACGTAATGTTTTTTTATTAATATAGTCCAACAATACATTTGTCTTAACTCCCTTCAACTCCTTAACTCCTTAACTCCAAAAACTTTTAGGGTCTATCAGCAGGCTTAACACCAAACTGAGAAGGCTTGCTACCCATTACAAACTCAAGTGTTCCACCACGTTTGATGTCCTTGAAGTCAATGTAAGAACGGGTATAAGGCTTGCCATTCAACTTAGCACTCTGAATATAAATATTCTTATCGCTGTTGTTATGTGCCACAACACGGAAGGTCTTACCATCTCCAACGTTCACCGTAGCCTCATCGAAGAGCGGTGTACCGAAGATATACTTGCCACCAGCAGGCTCAACCTGATACATGCCAAGAGCGGAAAGAATGTACCATGCAGACATCTGACCCACATCCTCGTTACCACTCAAACCATCGAAGTCGTCGTGATACAAGTTCTTGAGTACATAGCGAATCTTATCCGCTGCCTTCAAGGCTGACCCACATAGTTGTACATATAGAGGATATGATGGCTTGGCTCATTACCATGTGCGTACTGACCAATCAGACCAGTAATGTCTGGTGAAGCCTCTGCTCCCATATCACCACTAACAATGAAGAGGGAGTCGAGTTTTGAAACAAATGGTTTCTCACCACCGAAGCAGCTACAAGACCGTGCACATCGTGTGGAACCAACCATACATACTGCCAAGCATTACCCTCTGCATAGTCGTCCTGACGATGAACAGTACTGAATGGATCGAATGGTTCACGGAACTTACGATCAGATGTTACACCACGCATAAACTTCGTCTTCTTATCGAAGTAGAAGTCACGATACGACTGACTGCGCTTTGAGAAGTACTTATAATCAGCTGTCTTACCCAATTCCTTGGCGAGTTTTGCGATACAAGCATCAGCCAAAGCATACTCCAATCCCTTTGCTACTGTCTCATGCTCTGGGTCGAGGTCACAAGGAATATAACCATACTTCTTCAACAAGCCCATACCACGTTCATCAAGCATTGCAGATGCCTTAGCAGCCTCAAAGACTGCATTCTTATCTACATCAAAGCCTTTCAGTGCGATATCAACGAGCGCAGGAACGCCTGGGTTACCAATCATACAGTCGGTTTCGTTACCCACAAGGTGCCATACTGGCAACTTACCCTGCTCCTTAAAGATATGAAGCATCGTCTGTGCGATGTCGCGTTGCTTCTCTGGATGAATGATCGTCATCAATGGATGTGCAGCACGATAGGTATCCCAAAGTGAGAAAGTAGTATAATTTGTAAAGTCACCCTTATAGGTCTTGCCGTCTGCACCACGGTATTCGCCGTTGACATCATTGAAGACAGAAGGTGCAATCATAGAGTGATACAATGCTGTATAGAATATCTTTCTTGCACTCTCATCCTGTGTCTTGATAGCAATCTTACTCAACTCACGGTTCCACTCATCCTTTGCCTGAGCAACAGCATTACGGAAGTCCCAACCTGGGAGTTCCTTCTGCATATTCAATCGAGCGTTCTCAACACTCACAGCAGAGATTCCTACCTTCACGAGAAGTGGCTGCTCAGCATTGTCGAAAGCAAAGACACCAATCGTATCACGCTCGTTTGACTCCAACTTAACAGGCTGTGAGAACTCTGCCACGAAGTAAACGCGCTGGTCTTTAGCCCATCCTTGTGACATACGGTAGCCACTGACGGTCTTAGCCGACTCCTGCTTAAAGCTGCAAGAGGTCATCTTGTCCCAACCGATACCCTGTGAGAGGTTCAAAATAACGTAACCCTTTGTTGCATCAGCAGGAAAAGCGTAACGATGGAAGGCTACACGCTGGGTCGCAGTCAACTCTACACGAATACCAGAAGCCAACATCACAGAGTAGTAACCAGGGGTTACATGCTCGGCACGATGGGCAAACTTCACCTCACGCTGTGCTGGATTGGTAGTAGGAAGGAGTGATACATCACCCAAGTCACCAATACCCGTACCGCTAAGGTGCATCTGTCCGAATCCGATGACTGTTGAATCGCTGTAATGATAACCAGAACACCAGTCCCAGCCCTGCTTCTTCTGTGTAGGACCAGCCTGAATGTTACCGAATGGAACATTAGCTCCAAGGAACACATGTCCGTGTCCGCCTGTTCCAATAAATGGGTCAACATACTGCGTATAGTCTTGCGCAAAAGCGAAAAGACTGGTTGCAGCAAACGCCATTAAAGTTAAGAACCTTTTTTTCATATACTGAATTGTTTTAATCTTCTTGTCTTATTTGTCTTGATAGAGCCGTATTCCAACAACCCATCAAGTATTCGTTTACTTCTGATTGACGATGATTTCGTCTGTAAAAATCCATGCGCCTTTCTCGCGAGGGAGTGCCTTCACACGGACATAACGACCTTTGACATCTCCTTTCCACTTGTAAGGATAGACGAGATAGTCCTCTGAAGCCTTAATACCTGGTCGTACTGTGTCAATCGTCTTGAAGTTCTTACCATCCTCTGACACCATCAACTCGATTGTCTCTGGCGTATAGATAACAGACTCATAGAGGTGCATAAAGTCAACACGAACGTCACGGATGTCCGTAACCTTACCCATATCGACTACTACATCCACACCAGTACTATCGATGAAGCCCTGCCAACGGCCCTCAAGATAGCCCCAGTCACCCCGCAAACCATTGGTCAGTGTACTGTCGCCTTCGGCACGATACTTCTCTGCATATCGTCCTAAGTAAGTGACAGGCTACCCAATGCCTCATGCTGAGTCACACTGCGGCTCTCCATACGTGAGCCCTTCTCCTTTGAAAGGTCAAAGGCATTATAGCCCGCACGCTTCAGTCGGTCAACATTCACGACTGCTCTCTTACGGAAGTTGTCATAACCAGTGCGCTTCTTTGTCCAACCTGTCTCTGCCAAAGCCAACAGACGAGGATAGAGCATATACTCTAAATGGCTTGGCTCAGCGATGAACTCGGTCCATACACACGCCTGAACGCCATCCATATATTTCTCAAGATTGGTCCCTTTATACTCTGCAGGGATTGGCTCATAGTTATAGGTCTTATCCAAACGAGTATAACCTCCCTGCGCCTTTGGCTGTTCCATCGGATTGTCCTGATACATATTCAGATAATAGAACTGCTGTGGTGCCATCACTACATGGTGCTTACTTGTTGCAGCCTCAATACCTGCCTCTGTTCCACGCCATGACATCACGGCTGCGTTAGGAGCCAACTTACCTTCCATAATCTCGTCCCAACCGAGGAGTTTACGACCGTTACGGTTCAAGAACTCTTCCATACGATGGGTGAAATGGCTCTGCAACTCGGCTACATCCTTTAAGTGATTCTCTTTCATTACCTTCTGACAATCAGGACAAGTCTTCCATGTGCGGCGTTCTGCCTCGTCTCCTCCGATATGGATATACTTAGAAGGGAAGAGTTGCATTACCTCTTTTAACACGTTCTCCATGAAGGTATAGGTGGCTTCCTTACCTACACAGAGGTCTGATTGTGTATAAGGTTTGCCTGTACATGACAACTCTGGGTAGGCATAAACTACCTCATCGCTATGACCGGGCATCTCTATCTCTGGGATTACCTCTATGTGGCGCGCAGCTGCATAGCGTACGATATCCTTAATATCTTCCTGTGTGTAATAGCCACCGTATGCTCCTTGCGTATTCTTATGACAATACTTGCGGTCGTTATCCATCCACCACTTTGTCCAATCAGACTGTGTGCGATAAGAGGCTTCATCGGTCAGTCGAGGATATTTCTTAACCTCCATGCGCCATCCACCACCATCAGTGAGGTGCCAGTGAAAGCGGTCGAGTTTGAAATAAGCCATCGCATCAATCTGCTTCTTCAAAAAGTCCTTTGTCCAGAAGTGGCGAGAACAGTCGATCATCAAACCACGATAAGCGAAACGAGGGGCGTCCTTCACCTTTACACAAGCTATCTGGCCATCCTTTTCGAGCTGGCGAACGGTTTGCAAACCATAGAACAAGCCCGTTGGGGTCAGTGCCTGAATGGTGATACCCTTTGGTGTAACCTCCAACTCATAACCTTGTAGGCGAACACTGTCCATTGCCTGCGCTGCCTGCTGGGCTGTTCCCTTGCAAATCAAGCGGAAAACGCCTTGTTGAGAAGGATTCTTTGCGTATGCTAATGGATGCTTCAGCACCTCAGAAGTGTACTGATTCAACACCTTGAAATCACTACCTGTAAGATTGGTCACAATCTTCGTACCCTTATTCAGCTTGAATTGACCCTTCAAAAGACTGATATTCTCAGGTTGTGGGATGATGTTCTGAGCTGCAACAGGCATAGAAACAGCTGCTGAAAACAACAGGAAAACTGCACTCAAAAGAACTTTTTTTCTCATAACGTGAGTATAAATTTCGGTTTTATTTCTTTATTATTTGTTTTTACTTTATATCTCTTTCTTCGATGGCTGTCGGCTGTCTGTATTCTTATCTGTGGTCATTCAAAACCTTTCTGATAGTAGACTGCCTTCCACATTGCCACCTTTTTGCTTCGTATTAAGCCTCCGCACCAAATATGCTAAGGCTCCGCACAACTTGTGTTAAGGCTCCACACAACTTGTCCGAAGCGTTCGGACAAGGATAGAAGACGGCAAACAATGTCTGTTTTTATCATTATATATAATGTAATAAGACATTAAAGACCGTCGGAAGCGTGGGAGGTTTGATGGGTAGTAGTCGTTTACTTTAGATAGAACTTCAATACGCCACCCTTCAGGAGTTCGTCATTCGTAATGCGATAGCGGTTCAATGGCTTACCACCTAATTCTATCTTCTTGATGACAACAGCCTCAGCATTTGGACGAACAGTCTCAATCAAGAGGTTATCTCTGCCCCACTGTGCCTTATCCAAACGGATAGTAACCTTGTCAAAGACTGGCGAAGTGAGCGTGTAAGATGGATCACCCGGACAGTCAGGATAGAAACCTATCATATTAAACACAGCCCAAGCCGACATGGTTCCAGTATCATCATTACCCGGGATGCCCTCTGGTGCGTTCTTGAAATACTCCTTCAAGAGTCTGCGCGTCTGTACCTGTGTACGCCACTCATCGCCCTTGAAATAAGAGAAGAGGTGAGGATAAGCGATATCTGGTTCATTGGCAGGGTCGTAATAACCCTTGTCGAACACGCTCTGGAGCTTGTTTACAAAGTTTTTCTGTCCTCCCATGAGCTTTGCAAGTCCCATAACGTCATGCGGAACATAGAAAGTATAGTTCCAAGCATTGCCTTCATGGAAGCCCGGAGATGGTTCGAAGTTCTCTCCCTGCTTTGGATCGAAAGGCTTATAGAAGGTGCCGTCTGGCATCAATGGGCGCAACAAGCCAAACTCCTTACTGAAGTAATGGCGATAACCCAAAGCACGATTGTGGAACAGACGGGCATCGTCTTTCTTACCCAATGCCGTAGCCAAGCGTGAGAGGGCATTGTCGGCAATGTAGTATTCGAGGGCATGAGAAACAGAGTTATCGAACTGTTCGTGCAAGGCAACATACCCCTTCTCCATATATTCGTCATTATCTGGGCGCAGAGGATTCTCGCTTCCCTTTGTCAAAGCCGACTTGCGGAACGCCTCGTAAGCCTTATTGATATCGTAACCACGCAGACCTTTCAACCAAGAATCAGTGATAACAGGGATAGCTGGGTCGCCTTCCATCGTGTAAGTCTCACGACTAAAGAGTTCCCACTTTGGCATCCAGCCATGCTCCTCGTACATCCCAATCATCGAACGAATCATATCACGCTGACGATTTGGATAAACCAACGTAAGCAACTGATGAACATTGCGATAGGTATCCCACAGAGAGAAGACCGTATAACGGTTGCCCTCCTTCACCGTACGAATCTCGTCACCCTCCATGGCAGGGTACTGTCCGTTGACATCCTGCAGGATATTTGGGTGGATAAGGACGTGATAAAGAGCTGTATAGAAGATAGTGCGCTCTGTCTTTGTACCACCCTCAACGAGGATGCGAGAGAGATCATCATTCCACTTAGCACGCGCCTCAGCACGAATGGCGTCGAAGTTCTTTCCACGCTGTTCGGCATCAAGGTTCTCACGAGCGTTTGCCATACTTACGAATGACACACCCATCTGTACCTCTACCTGCTCGTCAGCCTCTGTGTTGAAGTTCATCCATACTCCGATATCATCACCAGAGAGTTCCTTGTGATAGGTCTTATAAAGCTTGAACTTGCCATTGTCGGCATCCCACTCAGCTTCTACGCCTGTCATCGAACGCTGTTTCTTCCAATAACCAGCCTCTGTAGGCTTCTTGCTGACACGCATCACGAAGTAAATTGGGAATACAGCCTGAGGGTTATAACAGAATGTACCCTGCAACTTCATACCCTCATACTCTGTGTCGCTTACCTTCTTCACCATGGCACCAGACTCATTTGTCAAGCCTTCACCGAGGTTCAACAAGATATGACTTTCTCCTTTCGGGAATGTGAAACGTGCAACAGAACTGCGAGGAGTAGTTGTTACCTCTGTCTTCACATTATACTTTTTCAGATAATTAGAATAATAACCAGGGTGTGCAACCTCCTTTTCGTATGTACTTCCATACTCCTTATAGTCTACATTCAGCTTTCCTGTCGTTGGCATAAGCAACAATGAGCCTACTTCTGGACAACCCACACCGCTCAGATTGACGTGAGAATAGCCCGTGAAAAAGACGTTATGATATTCGTAAGGAGTTGACCACCAGCGTGCATCCTTGTCATATTTATTCAAATCAGAACCCATTACGTTGAATGGTACGACTGACATCAGTCCGTTAGGGCATACTGCTCCCGGATTGGTAGTACCGAAATTAGATGTTCCGATAAAAGGATTGACAAGGTCAACAGGCTCTTCCCCACCTTTATCAGTCGCCTTCAGCGAAAGAAAAGACAAGGAAAGAAGTAGTATTAATAGGAATTTATGATTCATTTGGGTGGTGGATGTTGGATGTTAGGTGGTGATGAATAGTAGGTGATAGGTAGTGGGTGTTAGATGGTGGATGGGTGTTAGGTGGTGGATGGTGGGTGGTGATGAATTGTGATGAAGCTATCATTATTTACTTCTAAGCAATTCATCACCACCCAACACCTATCACCTAACACCTAACAATTCATCAACACCCAACACCCAACACTTAACACCTTATAATATACTATTGTTCTTTGTGAACTCTACGATGTCCTTGATATAGCCAAATGCCATACCAACGACCGTATCAGCTGCACCATAGTAAACGGCTACGCGCTCGCCATCCTGCAAAGCTGCACATGGGAAGACAACGTTTGGCACGTCACCCTGCAACTCGTAAGGTGCATTTGGTGCAAGAAGATAAGGACGAGTGCGATAGAGAACCTTCTCAGGATTGTCCTTATCAAGGATAGCTGCACCCATTGAATAACGGAAACCGTTACAAGTAGTGATTACACCGTGATAGAAGAGCAACCAACCTTCGTCTGTCAAGAAAGGAACCGAACCTGCACCAATCTTCGTACACTGCCATGCACTCTCTGGGAAAGGAGTAACCTTCATAACACAACGATGCTCGCCCCAGTACTTCATGTCAGGGCTGAAGCTGATGTAGATGTCACCGAAAGGTGTATGACCATTGTCGCTTGGGCGACTCAACATCGCATACTTTCCATTGATCTTCTCTGGGAAGAGTACGCCATTACGGTTGAATGGCAAGAAAGCATTCTCACACTGATAGAACTTCTTGAAGTCAAAGGTGTAAGCAATACCGATTGTTGGTCCGTGATAACCGTTACACCAAGTAATCCAATAACGGTCCTCAATCCATGTAACACGTGGGTCGTACTTGTATTCTGACTCAATCATTTCAGTGTTACCAGCTTCAAACTTAATAGGCTCGTGATTGATTTCCCAGTTCACACCGTCCTTACTAAAACCAGCAAAAATGTTCATCTGTACAGCCTTGTTATCGCAACGGAACACTCCAGCGAAGCCGTCCTCAAAAGGAACAACAGCACTATTGAAGATACTGTTTGATGTTGGAATATGATAACGATCGATGATTGGGTTCTTTGAATAACGCCACATCACATCCTTGCATCCTTCTGGACGGTCCTCCCAAGGCAGAATATCTTTTAAACTTTTCATTGTAAATATAGTTTTATGCTTTTAGTTTTTATAAATGTCTATACATTATAAGTACAAGCAAAGTTAGCTTTTTACTTCAACAAAAGGTAAGTTTTTACCATTCATTAAATAGGAAAAAAACACTTCTAACAAACGTTGTTAAGATTTACTATTATACCCAACCTTAACAAAGTAAGCATCATTCTATCACTTTTACAATAAAAGGAAGCTATAACCTAAATCCAATAAAGATATGCTTTCAACATGACGAAAGGAGAAGGTAGGTTAATTAACAGAGAAAAAAATAAGGTTCTTCCGTTAAATGCGTAGACAGGTTAATAGAATGAGATTAATCCGTATACACGGTATGATTAGCCTTAAATAGATAGTTTTACAAAGGTGAATAAACTACATGATAAATGTAATTAGGTGCATCGTCTATCTGTCTTCAATAAACAACGTATTCCTTTATTATGTGAAGTTTGTAAATTATTTTCGCGCACTTCAAACCCAATACATGCTCTTTTGGCTTCTAAAAGATGCCTAATTGACTTGTAAAAGGTGCCCTTTAAGCCCCTTACTAACGCCCTTTTGAAGTCCAATTAAGCATCTTTTACCTTACAACTTTATAACTAATTGATTTTCTTATGGTTACAAACTTGATTCATATATATGTTTTTACCGTTGGTTATAGATGTTTTCTTTGAATTTATGTAATTATTTTTTTCAAATCCTTGTCTACATATTTTCGAAGTATAAAAAGAAATAATTATCAATGTCAGAGGATGAGAATAAGATAGATAGTTGACAATCTTAGCAATGTTTTTTGTTTAGCGAGTAACTTTGGTTCTTTCACTAAAGCAATACGAAAAGCGTCCACACATTTAACAGATGAACCAAAAATGGGTCTTTAGGATTTTGGAGTGATAAGGTTTCCCATTTGTGTTTAGAGTTTGAAGCAATGTCACACGGAGGCACGGAGAGGACGGAGGATTATTAAAACAAAGCAATGGAAGTCACAGAGGCACCGTCGGTGCATAGAGTGACGGAGCTTGTTTGCCAATTCTATTAGCAATTTATATACAAAGCGTTTATCCCAAAGTATTTATTAAGAATCTGTACGCTACATCTCCGTCGCTCTTTGTGCCGTCGGCACCTCTGTAATATAGCGTTACCTCCGTCCACTCCGTAACTCCGTGTGCCTATTATATAAGACGTTTAGTTTATCACTCCATTTTTCGGAAGAACCAAAAATAATTTAAACTTAAGGGGACATTCACTTGCTTTTTACAAAAAGATTTCGTAAAATTGTACTCGTTTTCAACTGACCGAATAGATAATATAACTATGAATATGAAGATTAAACTACTACTCATTGCGCTAACCTTGTCGGTATCTGCAAATGCACAGGAAATGAAGGAACAGGATGTTTTTAAGCATACAGCAATTGACACAACGCAGCTGATTGTTTCTTATGACCTAACCGTTAAATATGACCTATCAGGACAGAATAATCCTGACCTTGAAAAGGTATATACTTACATCGGACGTAAGGTATGCCAGAGCTTTGTGGAGAGCGAGCATAATGCCGACCTGCGCATGGCTAAAGCCTTTCTACGTAATGGAAAGCGTGGTTCAAGAGCATCTATGAAACTCGTGGCTAATGTTGGTGAAACCTATATTGGCTATCCAAAGGGAAAGACAACAGCTATTTACAATATGGACGGGGCTGGCTCTTACCTTTATCAAGAGACTACTCCAAAGATGCAATGGAAGCTTACAACCGAGCATAAAACGCTTTTAGACTACGATTGTACAGCTGCAACCTGTTCTTATCGTGGAAGAAATTATAAGGTATGGTTCACTACCAAGATTCCGCTTTCCTATGGTCCGTGGAAGTTTACTGGACTGCCGGGATTAGTTATGGAGGCTGAAACCGAAGAAGGGGGATTATCACTGGACGGTTACTGGCATAGAAAAACCTAAGACAGCAACGCCTATCTATTTCCTTGACAGGAACTATGTAAAGACTTCTCGTGAGAACACACGAAAGCAAGAGAGGCTCTTGCTGAAAGATCCTGCAGGCTACCTTGAGAGCTATGGCTACAACTTCACTACGACTAATTTCAATGGACAAGTTGTGAAACTAACGCTCTTTACATTCGACAATCCTTTGGAACGAGAATGATAAGACGCATACTTATCTTACTATCGTTTATCGGCTTATTGTCTATAAACAGTATGGCTCAGAACAGTCAGGGAGACTCTCTGACTATTACTGGGCGTGTGGTTGATAATAAACATCAACCTATGGATGGCTGTATTCTTACAATCATACAAGAAAAGGATTCTTCCATTCTTGCCAGTAGCGTGACCAATGAAGATGGCAGATACGCTATCAGCTATCCACGAACAAATGACAACCTACTTTTAAGCCTGACAGGATTCAATATAAAACGGCAGGTGAAGCGGATAACTCCTACGAGTCAGACCGTTAACTTCACCACCACCTATGAGAGTATCACACTGAAAGAAGTGGAGATAAAGGCAAGAAAGCTATGGGGAAGTAGGGACACACTGAACTACTTGGTCTCTGCCTATATGAAAGGACAGGACAGAACAATCGGTGATATTCTCAAACAGCTGCCAGGTATCACGTTAGAAGGTGGCATGGTGAAGTATCAAGGCGTACCTATCAACCATTTCTACATTGAGAACATGGATATGTTTGCGGGCAAATATAGCATCGCCACGAATGGCATTAAGGCAGAGGATGTCAGTACGGTACAGGTGATGGAAAACCATGAACACATCAAGGCATTGCAGGATCAGATACCACCTGAATCGGCAGCTATCAACTTAAGGCTAAAGAAGAAAGCAAAGGGCAGATGGCTAAAGACCGTAGACTTAGGGGTAGGCTTCGATTCTAATGGTTTTTTGAGAGAGGTCAATGCTGCCCTTATGTACTTCGCACAAAGACAACAGCACGTTTTCTATTACGAAACAGATAATAACGGTTCAAGCATCGATTGGTTTAAATCATACTATGGTGGGAGTAATATTGGAGCCTCTCGCCTAACATCCATCATCTTTCCGGGGTCATCTCCTGTAGGTAAGAGTCTACGTAACAATCAGCATAACCTATGTTTCAGTAATCTCAACAAACTAAGCGAAACGGCGGAAATAAAGTATAACATTACTTACAGGCACGATATCCAACGGCAAAGTAGCTATTCGCAAACCACTTATCTGCTCCCTGATGCAAGTACACGTATGATGACAGAAGACATTTCTGCACGTAATACGTCGAACGCTGCCACAATACAGTTGCATTTTGAGAACAACAGCAGTAAGACTTATCTTAAAAACACACTTGACTTAGCAGGAAATTGGAGCGATGACAACGGACTGGTTGTAGCCAACAAGGCCAGTTTCTGCAACATGCCTTTAACAGAAACTTAGGACTGAACAATCACACAGAATGGATTCAGCGTACAACCAATGGAGGAGGTTTTAAGCTGAAGACAACCAACTTTGTACAGACAAATCCACAAGCACTCGCCATTGAAGGGGATATGCAGGTAAGACAAGATGTAAGACTCTCAAACATGGGAAGTTACAACAGCCTTACTTTGATAAGAAACATCCGAAAACACAACTGGACCCTTGCGCCTTCCGCAGAACTGAATATTGAATATGTGGGACTGAAAAGTCTATTAAACGATACAGCTGTGACAATGGCGACGAGCGGAGACATGGGCTACTTGCAGATGAAAAGCAACTTGGGAGCTAACCTACAATATGTCAAAAACACGTTCCGTCTATCGTTCAATCTGCCTTTATCGCTCAACTACACAAAGGTGGATAACGAACCGATAGCTAACGAGACGACGAAAGGAAAGCGCACAACCCTACTCTTCTCGCCATCTTTACAATGCTTTGGAAAGCTACGGACAATTGGACGCTTTCTGCAGGAGGGAGTTACGGGATGTTTCCTACGAGTTGGAGAAGTCTGTTCACTGCCTATTTGATGAGCAACTATAGGACACTGAACCGCTACAAGATGAATCTATCGGAAAACAAATCGGCAACTATACATGGGAAGATACACTACAAGAATATCCCGCATCAGTTCTTTGCCTACCTCTCTGGGGCAGTTAGTCGCTCATGGAGTGACATGATTTATGGTACGACAATCGACCAGAATGCACATACATTGCTGCAAGCTGAATATGCTCCGAACCACCAGAACAACTTCTCTATGACGGCGAATATACGAAAGGAGATTACTTGGCACGACATGAGTATCGGGGCAACAGCTGATTATTCGACTAACACAAGCAAGATACTCCGCCAGTCTGTCATCACCGACTATCAGTATAATAGTTTCTTCGTCTCTGCCAACCTTGCCTTTAACCTTATCAAGAACATTCGACTGACAGAGAACTGTCGATGGGCAATCTCTCAATCAAAGTCGGGTAACTACACAAATATGATTCGCAATTTTAGCAATGAGGCTGCGCTCTCCATGGCTTTTATCCCTGACAGACTGATACTTAACACCAACCTACAATACACGCATAATAGTGGTTTTACGGATAAAAAGGATTACACCTTTATGAATCTTAGTATCACCTTTAAAACAAAAAAGAAGATACAATTCGTTCTGAACGTCGATAATGTCTTCAATACAAAAACCTTTATCTATCGTTCTAACAGCAATCTTTCCGAAAGCTACACCCTCTACCAGCTTCATCCAAGAAGTGTGATGCTCACTACCCACTTTGCTTTATAACGGAAAAAGCAAGTGTGTTCGTCCCTATCTTGACAAAAATAGGAGAATACAATCAACCACGAATATTGATTTTTCTCAATTAAACCACCCTACTTATTTCCTAAGATGTTATCCAGAACGGGATATATCTCCGCTTCGTTCTCGTATGGATAAACCTTAAATAGGCGTTGCCATTCAGCATTGCGGAGATATTGGCTTTACGCTTGTCATAGAAGATATGGACAGGGATATTACGAGCCTGAGCGTATGCTAATTCATAACCAACACCATGAGAAGGGTTCGTACATTCTGCTATCAGCACATCGGATGACCTAAGCCACTCTGTGTCACACTCATATATATGTACGTCATCCTCTTTTGTACGTGTCGTTACGCTCAAACTTCCTAATCCAATATGCTCCGTCAACACTGTATCCGTCGCATTGATATAATCTATAATACGCTTATACACAGCCGCATCCTCCCTACCACCACGGATAGAACCTGCAAAATATACCTTCTTCTCCATTCTATAACACTTTCTTTGGTAACTTTAATCTATGTAACACCCGTCCGCAAAGATAACACTTTATATGGAGAAACGAATTAACCATACTATAAAAAGCATATTATCACAATGTAATCATACGAGGACTATGGCAAACTTCATAATAGTCATCAAGCGAAGAGCCGTTTGAAACACTATGTCCTCATGTTTCTCAATCCCATAAGCATCATGAGCATGACCAAACAAATGGTATTTAGGCTTGGTTTTCATCACTCTATTACGAAGAAGAGCATTTCCCCAATGAGTGTTGTTACTTTCATCCAATATCATTACAGGAGGCTCATGAGTCACAAGAACATCTATACCATCGGGTATCAAACCCTCAGGATGATTATAACCTAAGCCAAAGAACTTTACACCATTAATCTCACAACCTCGGTCTTGAAGGAAGTGAACATTATCTGGCAGATCTTCTATTCCATCTGCCTCCCATAAGCAAAGGTCGTGATTACCAACAACAAATAACTTATGCGGATAAGGTAGAGATATAAACCAATTCAAAAAGTCAAGCACTTCTTCTTCCGTCCCCATATCGGTAAAGTCACCGCAATGGATAATAACATCGGCTTCAGGCATATCGGTCAACAGTTGATGCCGATTATGTGTATCGGAGATTTGAAGGATTGTCATTATCGATTCGTAATCATTTTTGTAATATGGAAACAAATTAATTCAATGCTGTAACACAACTCTTACAACATTGCGCCAGCTTCCTTATGAATACAGATAACCTCCTTTGGACGGACCGTTTCTATAACTTTCCTTATCGTAACTTTATCCGCATGTCCTGATGTATGGATATCCACGACATTATGGAACATTTCACGAAGCTCCTTGTACTTTGAATTTGCCTTTACCTGCTCCGCATTCTTGTAGTATCCATCCCAATATGAGTATATGAGCAACGTTTCTTCTTGTGGAAGTTTATCAAGAAAGTTCCTTAATCCTGTCTGCCCGCGAGGTTCCAACAACCATAGCAAATCCTCTGCGTTTCAACTTTCCATACAGTTTATCAGTATAAAACAGAGGTGCAAAGGAGAACAAGCCACGTGATAGGCTGGACTCCCTCTCTGTAAAGAGCTCCATCGTCCTTTTCATAAACAAGGACAAGATACACAAAGGTTTTTGTATGTTCTTAGCTGCCATCTTTATACTTGCTAACCGTTCTATATCCGTAGCAGAAGCAAGGATAAAGACATACTTGAAAGCTTGCATCACACTTTCCATCTTCCTTGACACTTCACATTCATGGATACATTTGTCTTTCCTTTTAAGCATCGTACCTTCTGTAATCAGCAAATCAATGTTAGTAGCATATCTTCTCAGCATAGGAAATAAAGCTTTACCCATATAGCCATGCTGCCGATAATCGCCAGTATGCCAAATACGTTTCCCATCAGCCTCAACAAGAAACATATGAGCATCATAAATGCTATGGCAGGTGAAGAAAGGTGTAACCCTAATATCGCCTACCGTTATAGGAACTGGACACTCCTTAGGAACTGTACGTTTCCAAGTCCTAAAAGTTTCCAGCTTGTCTATGAGAGCCTTTGTTGTGCGATAGCTCTCTTCCGGTTGTTCTGCTTCCCTATCGGATACCTGCAACTGATGGCTCGCACTTTTTCCAATTCGTATCTCTCCAGAAGTGTATTATATTTGATAAGCAGGAGTTCCTTACTCCCTTCGCCAATATACTGGTCAAATGGGATATATGGGAACAAACCTACATGGTCTTCGTGAGCATGCGTATAGAATACTGCTTGGTGTTCTTTCTCATTATTCTCGACAATATCAGCAACCATAAGAGCGTCTTCTTCAGGAGTTGTTGGCTTTCCATTACCTGGCAGATTCTGCCCAAAGTCTATGAATACTCTGGAAGAATCTGTCCATATCTCGGTTATACAGCCTCCTATCTGGTCAAGTCCTCTATGTATTTTTATCTCCATCACACTTCTAAAGTAATTAGTGCATCACGCCAAACAAATAAAGGTTCTGCCATTCTCAGCTCTCTTGCTTTATCTTTTGCAAACTCTCCTTGCTCTTTCAGAGCTTCCTTTTCCTCGTTTCCCCGATATGCAAGAATGAGCATCATACGAGGCGTATCAGACAAGTTCAGCCCTGTATAATCCCCTTCAAACAATCCCAATGCTCCTTTCTGACGAATAATACTTTCCACATCCTTGCGAAGAATAGCACAAGCTTTGGGACTACAAATTAAATTTTTAGTCTTTTCTATATGGTCGATTATCCCAGACTTGCCTCCTGTTGCATCCATTCCCACCTTTAGTTCACCAAGATAAATATCATTCTCTCCCTTATCATTTTTCTGCGTATCAACCACAACAAGGTCAATTCGTGTCCTACTTATTCGTTCTTCTTTCTTGATATCTGCTTGAGGAAGTTGCCATTCCATATCCACAACAACAAATCTATTGTTAAAACTACGGTTTCCCAAAGCAATATTCTGCTGAACTTCAAACTCCAGACCAGATTTGTAAGTATCTACCAGACGTTTAGCCTCTTTAAAATATCTTCTTAATTGATCCGTTTGCTTTAATGTTTCTTCCAAGTCATCATACTTAAATGAGACAGAAGGTGGCGTAGCATTCTTATAATACTTTTCAGATAAGATGTCAATAGAAGGCTTACCTTTACTGAAATGTATCGTTAAGATTCTGTCCTTATGATGATATATCATAACCTCATTTTTCATTCTGATTTCAAAGGAAAGTTCAGGGTCTTTCTTGATAACATAGAATAATTTCTGTAGACAACCTCCTTCCAGATAGGCTTGTAAATGTTCGTCTGTAATAGCTCTCATAGTTTTTTGTTTTTGTTAATTACTAATACTCTTTTGTCATCGGTTATGGTAACGTATTTAGAAGCCAAATATATCGGTTAAATGTCCTACTTATCATTATGGCTTGTAACGACCAATTCCCAGTTGAAATGTTCAACAGGGCAAAGATAAAAATAATATATGCAAAAACACAGCTTTGGTCCAAGAAAAAAAAGAAATATATCAATATTTTTACTATCTATGTGTCATTTATGCATAACTCACCTGTTTTTGCAATCTATATCATTTCTCATTCATACTATTTAAATATCAAAAAGGCACACGAAGAAAAACAATATATATTCCATAAATATTACTGATACGATAATTCGCATCCTTAATATATTCAGATATAATCATCTCATCTACATTGCTTAATCCCACCAAAGCGACCTTGAAAATTATTTACACAAACTCGAGTAAAAAGGCGAAAACAAAGGTAGAAAACACGTGTAAGGAGCAAGCCTACAACAGTCAGAAATTCAGTTAGTTACAAAAACGACACGAAAAAGGTGCTTAATTGGACTTCAAAAGGGCGTTAGTAAGAGGCGTAAAGGGCATCTTTTGCAAACCAAAAGGGCGTTAATTGAAAGGTAATTAATGCCTTTTTGATTTTCGATATTAGAATTATCTTTACAATACAGAAGGACGGAAGAAGACAGAAGGACAAAAAGAGACAGAATGACAGAATGACAAAAAATGACAGAATAATTAAAAGAGACAGAAGGACGGAAGAAGACAGAATGACAAAAGGGACAAAAGAGACAGAATGACAAAAAAGACAGAAGGATAAAAAACGGAAGGACAGAAGGAGAAGGACAGAAGGAGATTTATTATGTATACATGATTTTATTATAATTGAGAATTGATTGTAATGTAGAGATTTATTCTAATTGTGCAACAAGTTGTTGCACGATTGACCTTAGTAGTAATCTTAGCTATGGACTACAATATTCTATGGTTTTAGACACTTCTAATCTTCTTTCCTTTTTGCGTATTTCAATTTTGCTGTCACTGCTATCACCTAAAGATACAAGATAACTCGTTGGTTTACAGAGAGATTACTTAAAATGTTAAAAGTGACAGCAAATCAAAACAAAACTTATATTGTGAGAAGTGTAATAGTTTCTCATGTCAGAGAAGAGTTATCACTCCCTATATAGAAAGAAAGGAATATAAATACACGTATCCGATATTTATACAGATTACTTTTGGCAGTTTGATAAGAAAGTATTACTTTTGCATCGGTTTTCAGAATGGAAACTAAGGGGTGCTTGCCTGTTTGGGCTTGCTGAGATTATACCCATTGACCTGATACGGATAATGCCGGCGTAGGAAGATTCCCCTTATACTTTTTTCTTAAATCATCAACCTGGGATATGAAAGAATTATCCTATTTACTGCTGCACTGACGTGCGTGGCAGCTATAAAGGCGCAAACAGTGACGGACACACTGAGACAACAGCATCTTGACGAGGTCGTTGTGGCAGGTGTACGTGCGCCAAAGAGTGCACCATACGCTGTTTCTAATATCAAAAAAACGGAACTTGAGGCATTCTCAAAGAGTGGACGTGAACTACCTTTCCTCCTCTCACAGACACCGGGCGTATTAGCTTGGGGCGAGAACGGACTCGGAACGGGTACGGCAGCAATGCGCATTCGTGGTGCTGCGGGCAGTAGAATCAACATCACCTTAGACGGTGTAGCACTCAATTCGCCTGAGGACCAGACGGTCTTTTGGGCAAACATGAACTCTTACGCATCGCTGATGAATAGTGTACAGATACAGCGTGGTATCGGTACTTCAACCAATGGCGACGGTGCTTTCGGTGGTTCGGTGTCGTTGGCAACGAGCGCACCAAGTAGAAAACCAAGCGTAGAAGTGAGTGGTTCATACGGTTCATACAATACGTATAACGCTGGTGTGAAGTTTTCTACAGGTCTGCTCTTCAATCATCTTATCTTCGATGGAGCCTACCACGAGACCGCAACAGACGGATATGTCAACGGAACGAGTGGGCGTTCAGGTTCTTACTATGGTGGACTAACATGGCTGGGCGATAACTTCCGCATCAGCTATAAGAACATCGGCAACTTCGAGAAGACTGGACAAGCATGGAATGGTGTCGTTACGGGTAGCAATGACTTGAGTTTAATGGATGGTACATACGGTTCTAAGACCGGTATCATGACCTATAAAGATATGTATGACAGAGGTTTGGGCAAGTTCAACCAACTCTATGAATACCTGCAGACCGATGCTAACGGAGCCTTCGTAAAGGATGCAAACGGCAACTACCAGACAGCACGTTACACGATGCGTGACGGCTCATTCTGGAACAAGACGACAGATAATTTCTATCAGAATCATAACCTCTTATCGTTTGCTTTCCACCCTTCCAATCATTGGAGTCATAACGTAACCCTGCATTACACCTACGGTTACGGCTATTACAGCGAATTTAAGCATAACACAAAGTTTGCGAAGTTCGGTTTGGCATTCACCGATAGCAATGGTAAGTTTATCAAGAAGTCTGACTTCGTACGCCTGAAAGGTTTGTCACAGCACACCTACGGCATTGTTTACACCAGCAATTACAAGGACGAGAATTGGGATGTAACGGGTGGACTGAACCTGCAGCTGTTCCGTGGCAGTCACTTTGGCTACCTTACTTATATAAAGAATGAGGAGGCAGATGCGAAGTATCGTGCTGGTGGCAATGATTATAAATATTATGACTCTAAGGCACATAAGTATGATTACAGCGGATTCTTCAAGGCAAAATACAACTTTGCAGACTATTGGAACGTGTTTATGGACCTGCAAATCCGTCATGTGGAGTATATGACGGATGGTCAGAACGACCGCTTCTATAAGGTAGGAAGTGGCTATCAGAACCAGCTCTTAGACATCAACGAGCGTTATGACTTCGTCAATCCGAAAGCAGGTATCAGCTATTATCGTGGTGGTCACAAGGCTTATGCATCTATTGCGCATGCCAGTCGTGAGCCAGAACGTAATAACTTCACCAACAACGGTAGTTATCCTGCACCATCACCAGAGCGCATGGTGGATATCGAAATGGGCTATCAATACAATGGTCGCAACTGGAGAGCAGGGGTGAACCTCTATTATATGAACTATAACAACCAGTTTGTACAGACTGGTGCGCAGAGTGATATCGGTGCGAATCTGACTACAAACATCAAGGACAGCTATCGTATGGGTGCTGAGTTGGAGGCAGGCTGGAGCCCACTGTCATGGTTGACCGTTGAGGGTAACGCAGCTTTGAGTCGTAATATCATCAAGGACTTTGACGAGATGGCAAGTGTAGATTGGGAGGCTTCGTTCCGTAAGATTCATTACAACCACTCTACTTTGGCATTCTCACCATCAGCCATCCTCAATGGTATGCTCAATCTCCATTATAAAGGCTTTGAGGCAGTATGGCATACAAACTTCGTCAGTCGTCAGTATCTCGACAATACCGAGAACATGACACGTTCGTTGCCATGCTATTCACAGACGAATGTCAACCTCAGCTATACCCTTCGTCCTACCAAGCACATTGCAGGTTTGAAGGAAGCTGTCTTCGGTGTGAACCTCAACAATATCTTCAATCGCCATTATGCAGCCAGTGGATGGGTGTACAGCACAATCCTTGACAACAACGGTCATCCTAATGAGAACCGTTATACACAGATTGGTTTTATCCCAATGGCAGGGTTTAATGTGATGGGAAGTGTTGCGGTGAAGTTTTAAATAGAACAAGACCTAACAACTGGCCCTTCCCCCTTCCCCTCCCCCGAAGGGAGGGGCGTGAAATGTACTGTATGCTTGTAGATTGCTTGTAAAAAGACTCAATACTCAAGCAGAACAACTTGTTTACACGTAAACTTATCCACTTGTAATCTCATGTAGGGGTATCACGCATTCTACGCCCCTCCCTTCTGGGGAGGAGGGAAGGGGCGGTTGGTTGGCCGGCCAGTTGGTGGGTGGATTGCTGATGGTTTGTTGTTGGTCGATTTTCTTTCATATTCATCATGACATTAGACATGCTGGGCTGCATCGTCGGCCTAATTTACATCTATCAAGAATACAAAGCGAGTATATGGCTTTGGTTGACAGGGATTATTATGCCTGTCATCTATATGTTTGTCTATTACGAGGCAGGACTGTATGCGGACTTTGGAATGCAGATATACTATACCTTAGCAGCCATCTATGGCTTTTTGTATTGGAAGTTCGGAAGGAAGAAAGGGGCGGAGGAGATTCCTATCACACACTATCCTCGACAGTTGATACTCCCCTCATTGCTTACCTTCCTCCTTCTCTGGGCTGCACTTTATATTATCCTCATCAAGTTCACGAACTCTACCGTACCGGTATTAGATAGCTTCGGTAATGCACTCAGCTTCATCGGACTGTGGGCGTTAGCAAAGAAATACATCGAACAATGGTGGATATGGATTGTTGTCGACATCGAATTGGCAGGACTTTATGTATATAAAGAGATTCCTTTCACCGCAGGACTCTATGCTTTCTATGCTGTTATTGCAGTGGCAGGGTATTTTAAGTGGAGGAGGAGCCTCCCCCAACCCCTCCGAAAGGAGGGGAGTGCAAATAGGGAAGACCTCCCCTAACCCCTCCAAAGGAGGGGAATACCTAACGGGATAAAGGTTCCTCTGAGTTCCCCAAATTATATTGATAGGTTGAAGAAGAAGTTGTCGAAAGGAATGATACCATATAAAGTATCTCGAAGAGAGAAAGAACAAAATAGATTATTGCAATAAATAAAACGAATACAAAAGTATCTCGAAAGAGAGAAAGAATAAAATAGAACTGCAAAGCAAATGATTATCAATAATAAAGAGAATAATAATGACGGACACCAACACATTCCCAACGAACACTCCGTTAGGCTTTCCCCTCCTTCGGAGGGGTTAGGGGAGGTCTCTTCGATTAGGTACTCCCCTCCTTTCGGAGGGGTCGGGGGAGGCTTTAGCACCGTCATCCTTGCTGCTGGCGACTTCCCAACCCACGTCTTACCCCTTCACATCCTACGTACTGCAGAGAATCTGATAGTTTGTGATGGTGCTTTGGAGGATTTACTTGAATATGACATAGAGCCAACAGCAGTGGTAGGTGATGGCGACTCACTTTCAGAAGAGTTGAAACAACGCTATGCACACATCTATCATCCGATTTCAGAGCAGGAGTTTAACGACCTTACGAAGGCAACGCTCTTTGCTCGTTCACACTTGAAGATGGACGCATCTACACATACTCGTCCTCGCTTCTGCTACCTCGGAGCAACTGGAAAGCGTGAGGATCATACTTTGGGCAACATCTCTCTCATGCTCTATTACTATCGTCAGTTGGCTATCGACCCAGTGATGGTAACCGATTATGGATACTTTGTTGCAGCATCAGGTACAACTCGTTTTGATTCTTTACCCGGACAGCAAGTCAGTATCTTCAATGCTACCTGCAAGGAGCTAAGTAGTAACGGACTAAAATGGGATATCTATCCATTCAGCGAGCTATGGCAGGGAACACTGAACGAAGCCTTATCGAATGAATTTACAATCCAAGCGGACGGTGATTACTTAATTTACCGTACGCATAAAATATAACAAACCTTTTCTACAAATCAAAATGCCATACCTTCATCTCCGTAGGGAGATGTCGATATGGCTTTATTTAGATTCCCATACAGTTGACTTTTGTAAGCTATTTTCATACAGTTCAAAACCAATACATGCTCTTTTAGCTTCTTAAAGACGCCTAATTGACTTGCAAAAGATGCCCTTTTGAACGCTAACTAACGCCCTTTTGGAATGCAATTAAGCACCGTCTACTTTACTACTTTATAACTTATTGATTTGCTGTTGGTTACAAAGCTACTTTCGGTATGTGTTTTTGCCGTTATTTATAGATGTCTTATTTATAATTTTGTAATGGTTTTTCAAACCCTTTTCTGCAGACTTTCGAAGTGTTTTTCAATGTTAGAGGATGATAATAAGACAAATAGTTAACTGTCTTAACTATGTTTTTGTTTAATGAGTAACTTCAGTTCTTCTGTTAAAACAATACGAAAAGCGCATACATTAAGTTCAAATCGGTCATTAGATCACAATATGTTTAGCCTCTAATGACCGATTTGGATTTAACGGAAGAACCTATTTCTCATCCAACTTATGGTAAGAAACAAGGTTTTATTTCACTACAACCTTCACAGACTTACCACCCTGACGCTTTACATAAACACCAGCAACAGGCTTCTCAACCTTCACACCGCTCAATGTGTAGTAAACTGCAGGTGCATTGTTTGCTGTCTCTACACTGCTAATCGCTGTTGGATTAACCTTAGTAAATGACACTGTCATCGCAGCAACATCAATGGTAACGTCGTATGTAGCCTCCTCTGTGAAGTTCCACTTATTATCATCACCACCGAAGACAATCTTACCTTCGTCTGACAAGTCGCGCAAATAGAACATCTGATCGAAGCCAGCATAAACATTCGTACCGAATTTCAACTCACCAGCCTTCAACTCTGTTCGTGCTGAAAACTTAGCGGGATTAGTTGCATCTGCCTTCATAATCGTACCTTCACCGATACTCCAACCGCCCTTTGTTGCACTACCGATCATCCATAAAGCAGTGTGCTTCAATGCTGTTGTCTGATAAGCAGCCTTGGTAACAACCACTGTCTTCTCTGCCAAGTTACAAACGATATCATAGTTGGCAGACTCAGAAACAAAGAACTTACCATCAGTAGGCTCATCTTCGCTGCTCACCAATGGAGCCTCAACACCCGACTGTAAGGTAACAGGACCAGCACCAGCACGATACTCCAAGTTACCCCAACCAAGCTCAGTCAAGAACTTAAACTCCTTGTTTGCATCTAAATGAACAGTTGCCTTGAAGACATCAGCGTTCTCATCAGACTTCTGCATAACGGTAGATTGACCAAGATTCCAACCACCCCATGTAGCATCACCGACGATTACTAAGCGGTCAGCAGCTTTTGCAGACAATGCGCCAACAACGAATAAAGCGCAACATAAAAATAGATTTTGTAAATGTTTTTAATCCCATAAACTTATATATTAAAAAGGTTATTAAAAATCAGATTTATTTCGTAATACAACTCGAAGTCCTTTCTCTTATCAACAAAGATTTAGGTTTCTTATCTTTCCTTTTCAACTACAATATTACGAAGAAAAAAAGCGAAACTAAAAAGCGAATACAAACTTCCTACGGCTATAATATAAATCAATATAAGTCTTTCAATAACCTTCTAAACCTCAAAATAAATCATAATTACCTTATTATCAGATATATAACAACTAATAAAAAGATAACAGAAAAGTACTACTCTATAGAAAAATATAAAGTAAGAAATAACATTATAAAACAATAAAGAGCTAAAAAAGAGACGAAAATAAAAGGAAAAAACGATTGAGTTAATAATGATTCACACAGAAATAACAGGCAACCTGATTCCTAATTTGTAGAAACGTACATAATTAGAAACCTTGTCAAACGCTGGTTCTTCCGTTCTTGTGAAGGTAAATCGTTCTTCCTGATCTTGGTCGGGATAGATAATGAGGCACTTAATAGGCAGTGCTGTCTCTTCATTCAAGCCTAACTTTTTATAGACTTCGCTTAATCGGGCATAACCACTTACCTCTCTTGCATCGTCCATAGTTATATCATCATCCTGCTTATAACGTGGTTTATATTTCGCATCAATAACGTAGGGTTCAGCCCACTCTGTAGGTTTCAGGAGATAGTCAAGTTCTTGATAATGAGCTTTTACATGATATTGAATCTCTCTCTTCCCTGTAAATATCTTCTTAAGCTTACCAAAGACATATAACTCAAAGAGCTTACTCATATCAATCCAGAAGGGAGGCGTGTCTATCTCTTTCTTACCAGCAAGGGTAATGTCATAACTGAAACGCCTTAGCAGTAGTTGCGCATACTCAACAGCTGTGAAGTATTCTTTGAAAACAGGATTCCCCTTAAACGTCTTCATTGCCTTAACACTTATCTCATCGCCCACCCGCTCAAAAGAAGGCTGAACGTATCTTATCTTCTTTTCCAAAGCGTTTGTGTCAAGTGCATGCTTATAAACCTCCAACTGTTTCTTACAAAAAGCAAGTGCCTTCTTTAGTATTCTGTTCTCTGGTGAATCAATGTCATATACCTGGTAACGGCAGACATTGTCTGTAATACGTCCCTTCGAAAGGTTTCGTTGAATCGTTCTACTGACAAGGATATGTCCTTTAACCTTATTGTTTAGGTTTTCTTCTACCCTATAGTAACTCTTCTTCAAACCCTTTCTTACGATACGCTGAAGAATATTCAGATACTCTGTAATCAAGAAGATACTCAACAAGTCTTGCTGCTGACTGATACGGATAGAAGGTTTGTCAAAACGAATGGTGAGTAAGTCTTTCAGATGCTCCATGTTATCGGGTTCTGCCAATGCCTCGTTTAACATACGAACATAGTCTATCTCAAAGCCGTCATTCATCTTAGGACTGACTTGTACTGCTAACTCCTCTTCCTTAATCCAGTCTACACCAACGAAATAAGAGCCAGTGGCACAGATGCTATCCGCTTTACGAGATAGCTTAAGACAGAGTTCCTTCTCCTCACGTCCTCTTTTAACCCAACGCACAACTTCTGAGCCATCATCCATATAAGGGATGATAGCTTCACACTCAGTCTGCTGAAGATAAGTATTCTCCAACAACTGTTCTTGAAGTTGCACTACTCTCATTACTCGGTTGCTTGCTTATATAGTTCGTCGATAACATCTTGTGCCTCTGCTGTCAGCACACCATCACGAACATACTCTTCTAAAAGCGGAATAATCTCATAGAGAAGACGATTGCACGTATTATCTTCACCCTCCTCATCCTGCATTAAGAAGTAGCTATGACCAATCCAAACATCTTCTGGCTTATATTCTTCAGACAAGGTATCTGCTGATTCGAGTTTCATTGTTGGGTCCCAACCACTCTCTTTATATTCATCAAAGTTCTTAACAAACAGACTACTAACCTTCTCAAACAGATCCTCATCGAACCCTTCTACTTCTAAGCCAAATGGCTTCTCCGCAATGAATGCAAAACGTCGTCTGATAGCATAATCAAGCGAACCTAAAGAGCGGTCGGCAGTATTCATGGTTGCAATCAGATAGACATTGTTTGGAATATGAAAACCTTTCTTAGAGTAAGGCAGCACCACACTCTCAGCATTAATACGTCCCTTACGCTTGTCTGCTTCAAGCAGTGTTATCAGTTCGCCAAACACCTTCGACACGTTTCCACGATTCAACTCATCAATAACCATCACATAGGCTTTGTCGTTCTCCTCCATCTTAGAAGAAGTATTGTACTTCTCAAGAATTGATTTTACATTGTCAAGCGTGATAGAATTCAAACGATAGACCGTTCCTAAGGTCATAGTCTTACCATCATTCATCTCTACAATGTTCTCATTGATGTTCTTTACAAGCCAGTTAACACGTCTAACACGCTTATAGTTAGGGAACTTATCCTCAAACTCATAATCACCAACAACGACGCCAATGGCATCAATCGTCTGACTTGAATAACAAGACATAACGATATCGCCTATCTTCATCTTATTGATATAAGCATCTAATATCTGCTTGCCTTCACCATTATAAACACTCCAATCCGTCTCATCTGAGATAACAGGACCATAACCATCCCAACCGATACGAATATAGCTATTCTTCATACAGTCGCTTCGTACTGGATTATCGCCCGTTCCTGCAAGTGAAACCTTCCAGACAACTGCATTATCGGCAATACCCACCTGCTTGTCTTTAACTACAGGGCGTTCTGCCTCTTCACACAACTTCTTGAAGATTCCGCTTTCTATCTCGTAGGTTACTTGACTATTCTCGTTGACAACAGGGCGCAATCCTTCAATCCAATCCTCATAGTCTAAGGACTGATGGAAGGTTGTAAAGGCAATACGCTTTTCCGTTTTAAGCTGATTATATCTGCTTACTATTTCCTCTCTACTCGGTTCTGCAGCCATAAACGCAGGATCACAAAGACGAACAGCAAGCTCTGGTACGTCATAAGTCTTACCAGTACCCGGTGCACCATATAATACTACATTCTTACGTCGCTCCCATGTACGGACAACATCATCATACCATGTTAGTTCTGCATCATCTAATGTTCCATTGTTCGCATTTGCAGAAAGTTCATAGAATGTTTTTTCCTTTATAACACCTTTCTTCATTTTCGCCTTTATATCATTAAGTATACTCATATACTCTGAATATTCTGGAGCTTTATTTGGTAATATAACACCATAATGTTCTTTCAAATATGCTCTATTCGTACTGTCAAAAGCCAAGAAATCTTCTGGACGAATCCAGAACAAAGCCATTGTTATATTTACACGTATAATATATTGCCTTATGACTATATTATATTCGTCTTCGAAGTTCTCTTTCTTAACTACTTTTACAAACAGTCTCCAAAGATTATCAATATCATCATCCTCACGATCCCTTCTAAAACCAAAGAAATGAGACTTCTGATTATTAAGGATAGGAATACCTACAAAATCTTCTGGAACATTAGCTGACATATTCAGAAGATCCTTAAATAATTCTGCAGAGCGGATTCTATTTTCTTTTTTAACACCTCGATTAAATATTCCGAAAGTAGTAAACGGATCAATGTCTGTGAATAAATCATCCTTACCACCTTCGTCATGAAGGTAATCTGCTAAAAGAGTAGCTCTGTTATCATATATTAGTTTAAGCAGTTTCTTCCTATCCGTTTGAAACTGAAGAAGTTTTTCTGCAAACTCCTTGTAGAAAGGCATCCAAGTAAAAATCATATTTATTTCAATTTACTGTTATATTTTCATTCATACATATGCATCAGAAAATCTGTACACACCAATCAACAGATTTATATCCAATACAGCACCTTGTCTGGTTAAGCAGACATTTCTTTATCTACTTCTACAACAAAGTCTTTATCACAATCTCCTACAAGAAGATAGATATGCAAAGTAAACACTATACCCTATGGTACATCCAGAATAGGCTAATAAAGTCTGCCTCAATTACAACACTTCTCACAAACTTACTTTTTATTTTCATTTGCTGTCATTTTAACATTTGCGTAGAGTTCATTGTAAATCAACAAGTTAAACACTCACAACCGATGACAGAAGTGACAGGAAAGTTTGTTTTGAAGTGCCGAACTACAAAGATAACGACTTTGTTTGACATATCGTTATTTTATGTTTACAAATTTTATTTTATATCAAACCTCACAGGGATATCGCGCATTCTACTCCCCTCCCTTGGGGGAGGGGCAAGGAGAGGGCTGCTTGTTATGTGTTATTTTTTTATTTTTTTCATCCACCATTTCACAGCAGCATTCATAATCTCCTTCATGCCGTCGAAAAATCTCATCGATATTACTTTGTTTTAATTCACCGTTGCCTTCTCCACCTGCATGCTTGAGAATAAAGGTTTTATCATGGGGAGAATAACCACAAAGAGAACGGCTTTTAATCACATTTAAATCGTCTTCAAAGCGGTCAGGCGTGGTATCAATCACCTGAACATTCAGGCGAGGCCATGTAGAGCATTCAATCAACTTAAATAGTTTTCCGTCCACCTCGTGAACAGAATAATGGAAATCATAGGTTTTCATTGTGCAATTACTCATTTTGTTGGGTCTTCTGAAACTTGGAATCATAAGGCTGTCCGCCTAAATTTTGAACTCTGACGGAATGTCACACAGAGAAAAGGAGTGTACAGAGGCTTATTGCATACAAGGTAATGGAAGTCACAGAGGCACCGTCGGTGCGTGGAGAAACGGAGGTTATTTGCCAGTTTTATTAGAGATTTTATGCCCAAAGCATTTACCCCAAAACTTATCAGGAATCTGTACGCTTCATCTCCGTCGCTCATTGTGCCACTGGCATCGCCTACAGGCGTTTTTGCCTTTCTAGAAGTGGTGTAGTACTGAAATGCGTTTTGTAAAGTCTATTTACCGTAGCTTTCAATCATTACACCCAGCTTTTTAAACCCAAATCAATTGTAAGACCACTAATCACACAATTGATGTTGCTTACATTTCATCCAGTTCATCTTTTGTTGGCTTGTCGGCATCTTGCCTATGATATTGTTTGAGCGTAGTGCACCACATTTTCAATAACAACAACGGCAATGTGTCCAGCAATACACAAAATCAAAATAACTCTACCCACTGTTTTTGGGTAAAAAAGACATAATACCTAGTACGAAAAACTTCACCCCAAGAAACAAACTGCGGGGTTGAGTAGGTCCGTAAACATAGTCGGAGGCACGCGAAGCCCCTTTATCCAAATCCTTTTGGTAAGCATCGAGCATGTTTTGCACCCCGCACTAGCCTCCAATTTCACCTGCTTAGTTATGTAGAAATTATAGGCAAGCTTCAGGTTAAGCGTGAGAAACGCGGGAGTGTGCTCAATGATAGCAAAGTCGTTGGTGCGCTCGCTCCCCCCTTTGGGGTGGCCAACATACATTCTACCCGTGTAAACGCCCGATAACGATAGGGCAAAATCGATGGTGGGATGCACAGTGAGGGTGAAATATCCGTAGGTGTTGGGCGTTCGCAGCAGACGTTTAGTGGTTTTAAACTCGGGAGCAGCATCGTCGTCCCATTCTTCGGGCGTGCGATAACGGCTGCTTTGCCAAGTAAAACCAGCTTGCAATTGCGCCCACGACGAGAGCGAAGCCTTGCCCTCGAGGTTAATTCCATACACCGTTGCACCGTTAGAATTGAAGCGTTCTTCAACACGTGCGCCATCAATAATCACATCATCAGCCAGTTTGCGTGTAGCAAACATGTTGTTAAGGCGTGTGTAAAAGCCCTCAATAAGAACGTTGGTTTGTACTGTTCCAAAACTTTTATAGAGGTCGGCCGATGCACTAAAGCTGTGCGAACGTTCCTCTTTCAAATCCTTAGCCAACGCAATTTTCACACGGTCGCCATCAGCAATACGCGTATGAAGGTCTTCATCAAAAGCCTGTGGGGCTCTAAATCCGCCAGCGTAAGTAAGTCGGAAATTGGTGTTGGGCGTGGGATTGTAGCGCAGATTAACGCGCGGACTAAAGATAAGATGCGAGATAAGGTTGTGTTTGTCTAGTCGTCCGCCCAGAAGCAAGCCCCAATGGTTGTTTTTCCATTCGTTTTGAGCAAAGAAGCTACCAATATTCACGCGCTGTTCCATCAGGCTGTTGTAGCCCAGCGAGTGGTCTTTAATGCGGTCGTAGCTATATTCGGCCCCCACAACAAGACTCGAAGGCATGAACCACAGACGGTCGAAATTGTGCACATATTGCGCACCAGCTATGTAATTGATGTTATGCGTAAGGTTATAGGCTCGTTGTGCTTTGTCGTAGGCTTGCGCATCGGCCAGCGTTTGTTGTTGGTTGGCGGGCAGCGTGGCGGCATCGTCTTCGCTCATATCGAGGTTAAGTCCCAGTTTATAGGCTTCGTTCAAGGCCTTAAGTCCATCGGCAGCGGTGGCCAGTTCGCCCAGTCCGCCGTAATAACTCTTACGGTCAACGTTTTGAAACGAGGCATAAGCACTGAAATGTCCCTTACCATTAAGGCTAAAGAGGTCGTAGCCCAAACTTCCGCCGTTGATGGTATGTTCGATTTGTTCGGCAATATTGGCCTCGTGAGCAGGCAAGTAAAGTTTGTTTCCGCCACGTCTATACTCCTTCAAGCCGTGGTATTTAAGGGTTATTTTGGAGTAATCGGTGAGTCGGAAGAAAGAGCTAAGCCCCACGGTTTTATTATCTAGCGTGGGAAGGTCGGTGTAACCATCGCCATCGCGGTCGTAAGCAGCGCGGTGTCGGCTTTGTCCATAGAGATAAAACCCAGCTCTATTATTGGTTGTAACAACCGATAGGTTGCCCGTGGTGTTGTTGTCGAAAGCAGTAGAGCCATTTGTTGCGCCTGTGATAGTGTGCGCCACATCGGCCGAATTTTCGCTAGGTTCTTTGGTAATGATGTTGATGGTGCCACCAATGGCCGAAGCACCGAAGAGCGCCGAGCCACCACCGCGAACAATTTCAACACGTTGCACCATGTTAGAGGGTATCTGTTCGAGTCCATAAACACCTTGAAGGGCCGTGAAAACAGGTCGCGAGTCGATTAATATTTGCGAATAATGACCATCAAGCCCATTGATGCGCACCTGCGAGAATCCGCAATTGGTGCAATTATCTTCGGTTCGCACGCCCGGTTGGAAGTTTAAACCCTGCACCAAGGTTGTAGAATGGGTAGACTCGAGCAACTTCGTGTCCAGAACATTCACAACCACAGGCGACTCACGTCTAAGTGTTTGACTACGATTGGCCGACACAACAACCTCGTCGAGCGCAATTTCGTCGGGTTTGAGCATCACATTCAGCTCATGGGTATTATTTTTTTGCGTTGTCACCTCGTGTTTGTAAGCCCTATAACCAGCCGAGCGCACTTCCACAATCACCTTTCCCACAGGCAGATTTCGCAGCATAAAATGGCCATCGGCATCGGTGGTGGTAGTGATAACTGTACCCAAAACCAGCACGCTCGCGTGCGAAAGAGGATGTTGTGTTTTACTATCCACAACGCGTCCCTTAATGTTGGCTTCGGTATTAACTTTCACTTCGTTCTCGTGCCTTGCGTAAGTGGGCAGCGAAAGAACGAACGTAGCGGCGAAAACAAACGCCGATTTACATAAAATCTGTTTTACGGTTCTTTCTTTATCATTTTAAATTGTTTTAAATTCAGGCATGTTCTGTAAATCTTCGATATAGTCACAGCACGCCCCATAGGGCTTTTTGTGACCTTATCAATGATTCTAGAGCTCGCCTTTGATTTGTTAATGCAAAGGTAGGATGTTGTAAGGAATAGTGCAATACCTAGAAGTAGGGAAAAAGCCTCACCCCCTCTGCCCCTCTCCAAAGGGGAGAGGGGGTGGTATGCTTGATGTCTTTCGTAGTTGTTACGCCAGTTCGGGATAAGGATTTGCTTAGAAAAGTGCCAATTGCCTAGTCTTTTCAATGCGCACGGGCAGTGCCTCGGGCTTATTCTCGAAGAAACAATATGCAGCCAATGCCGCACAGAGACTCATGAGAAAGTTATGTACGGAGCGATGGCGTGAATGGACAAGGTTGGCCTTGTTCTTGAGCAATTCGTTGATGCATTCTATTATATATCGATTGCGCAGCATCATCTTGTCCCACAAGGGCATAAGCTTGTTTTTCATGTTTGATTTGAGCCCGTGAACGAGATGGATGCCTTGGTTGAAGAGGTTCTCAAAGAACTCTTGCTTGATGTAGCCCTTATTGGCAAATACTTTGCCGTAGAAATGATAGCACAACAGGATGGTCATGATTTCGCTCTTGGACATCTGCCCTTTACGGTTTCGCATGCGCTTATATCCCTCGTCTATGGGGGCAATGTGTAGGTTTTTAGTTAACTCGGCATCTAAATTCTTGCAGAACTCATCCAATATACAAAATATTTCTGTAACTTTGTCTGTGGTAATCATCGCTATATATGTTTTGTAAGTGATTGATTTTCAACTATAAAGTTACAAAATAATAGCGAGATTACCAACTTTTTAGGGCTCTTTTTTATCCCGAACTGGCGTCATTTTTGTTTTAAAACTATGTATAGTCACTTTTTTATTACGTTTAATGCCAAACAGTCCTACCCAAAATGAACAATATTAAATGGGTATCCTTAACCAACTCCAAAACCACTCCTTACAACGAATGTAATTATTTTTGGTTCTTCCGGAATTTGGAGTGATAAATACATAAAATATGAAAAGAAACCGCTGTAAATATTGTATATTTGAATATGCACCAACAAATGTACAAATATGAACAGCAGTTTCCTATATCATGCTTGGGGTCTTTATACCCACGAATGCACTTGTGAAGAATACAAAGGTAATAGAATTATTTTGCATGTGCAAGCAAAGAACGAATAAGATGTTGCCCTTCTTGTGGTGCTCGCTCTATAGTAAAGAATGGGTATCGTTTACGAGACTTTGTTGGACTTCCCATAGGTGGCAAGCGAGTAACCATACGCATGAAAGTGCAACGCTATAAATGTAAGGAATGTGACTTCGATCAGCAGGAGAAAATTCCTTTTGCCACTGGCAGTTGCAGCTATACTCACCGCTTTGCCAAGTATGTAGTAGATTTACTTCGTGGTATGACGCTTCAGGACGTATCGAATCATCTGGTCGTATCATGGGATACTGTAAAGGAAATACACTCCTCTTACCTTAAGCGTCATTATAGCCCTCCATCTTTAGAGGGTGTAGAGAATATTGGTATAGATGAGTTTGCTGTTAAAAAAGGACATGTCTATAAGACAATCGTCGTAGATTTGGACAGTGGCAGGATAATCTATGTTGGCGATGGCAAGGGTAGTGAAGCTCTGAAGAAATTCTGGCGGAAAGTCAAACGTAAGAATATAAAGATAAAGCATGTGGCAACAGACCTGTCTGCGGCTTTCATAGCCTCTGTTATGGAGAATTGTCCCAATGCAGTACATGTGTTTGATCATTTCCATGTAGTGAAGTTAATGAACGAGAAACTTGATGACATCAGACGTAAAGTTTATAGTATGGAGAAAGATATAAATAAGCGTAAAGTACTCAAAGGGACAAGGTATCTGCTACTCGGCAATGGTGCGGACATCTTTGATAAACAGCACAAGACGAGGCTTGAGAATGCCTTAGCTATGAATGAGCCATTGTCAAAAGCATACTATTTGAAGGAACAACTCCATCAGATATGGTCGCAACCCATGAAGGCTATGGCAGAAAAAGTGCTTGATGACTGGATAAGGCAGGCTGAACAAAGTAAGATAATCCAACTACAGAAAATGGCTGTTACAGTGAAAACCTATAAGAAAGGAATCCTTGCCTGGTACGATTGCCATCTATCAACGGGAAAAGTTGAAGGTATTAATAACAAGATAAAGGTTATGAAACGAAATGCGTATGGATTTAGGGACGAGAAATACTTTACTCTACGACTTTATGCACTGCATGACTGCCGTATCACTCGAAATGTCGGATGAACCTTATTTTTCACATCCTCTTTTATAAAAGATGCTCTTTTGGCTTCGAAAAGACGCCCAATTGACTTGCAAAAGATGCCCTTTTGAAAGCTAACTAACGCCCTTTTCATGCCTAAGTAAGCACCTATTAGAAAGCAATCTTGTAAGTTGTTGATTCTATGCAAGTTACAAAGACATTACAACCAGTACATTTTGGAGCTTTTAAGAGAGTTTTTTATGCTTGTTTTGTAATAATTTTTCAGAGCGAGGGGAAGGTTATTTTCAGGTGAGGGAGTAAGGTTTAAGTCAATTAAAAAAGCCTGCCACAAGCATGCGACAGACTCTCAAACTAATACCTTATGCTTTTAACTTAAAAGAGTTTTCAATACTTGCGATTTCAGCATGGAATCCCTTGTCAACCTTAAGACGGTCTTCAATCTTAGAACAACTGTGGATTACGGTGCTGTGGTCACGATTACCCACCAACTTTCCGATACGACTTGCAGGCATCTTCGTATATTTCTGTGCCATATACATGCTCACTTGGCGTGCCATCACAATGTCTTTCTTGCGAGAACGAGAGTTGACTGCCGACATTGTAACATTATAATGTGAGCAAACCTTGTCCATAATATCGTCAATTGTCAGCGGTTCGTCGTCAATTTTCACTGCACGTTTGATAACACGCTCAGCCAATCGCATGTCAATATTACTATTGTAAACGACGCTGTAAGCGAGCAATGAGTTGATAACACCTTGAAGATCACGCACACTTCCATTAGCTGTTTCGGCGATGAAGCGCACCACATCCTCTGGAATGTTAAGACCGTCACGCTTAATCTTGCTATGGAGAATATCCACACAAAGCTGTACGTTTGGCTTTTCCAACTCTGCAATCAATCCGCAAGAGAAACGTGTCAGCAGGCGGTCGTTCATACCCTTGAGATCTACTGGTGGGCGGTCGCTCGCTAAGATGATACGTTTTCCATTACGGAAAAGGTGGTTGAAAATATGGAAGAAGGTGTCCTGCGTCTTTGTTGCAGTAACCCATTCCTGGATATCATCGACAATCAGAATGTCAATTGTCTGATAGAAGTTGATAAAATCGTTGGTAGTATTCTGTCGTACAGAATCGGTGTACTGTACTTGGAACAGACGTGCAGACACGTATAACACACGCTTTGTGGATAGAGTTGCTTCGCTCTTAATCCAATAGCATTCACAAGGTGGGTCTTACCACAGCCCGATGGTCCATAGATGAACATTGGGTTAAACTGTGTTGTGTTAGGGTGTTCTGCGATAGAAAGACCGATAGAGCGTGGAAGTTTGTTGCTGTCGCCTTCAACATAGTTGCTGAATGACTTATGAGGGTCGAGCTGTGAATCGAGGTCCTGCGGCACTGTATCCAGTACGGTTGGGCTCTGATTAGCGCGAGCGGTAGGACGCTGTGACGAGATATCCTCTACGGTATCCTGCTCTAAGTCTTGTGACAAGTGGTTCTCCTGGTCAACCATGACACGATACGTCAGCTGAACGCCTTGTCCGAAGACACGCGTCAAGACCTTACGTAGCAAGTCTACGTAATGTCCCTCCAAATACTCATATACGAATTGACTTGGGACCTGGACTAACAATGTCTTTGATGCTGGCTTGTACGACTGTAAAACAATCGGACGAAACCAAGTATCAAATTGCTGCTCGGTCACATTCTCCTTAATGAGCTGGAGGCAACTATCCCAAAGATTTTTAGGATTGACGTTCATAATTGGTTGACTATAATATCTATGTCTTTCTCGAAATAGTGGCGTGCCGACTATCTCTGATTAATTTTGATAGTGCAAAGATAGCAATTTATTTATAAAGAGAACTATCTGCAATATTACATCTCAAAGACGAGAAAGTTTGTAAATCGTTATATCTGTGGAGGTTGCGTTATCCTTCTTATCACCCTCTCATTTTGCGCAGTTGTGTAATTGTAAGTATTTGAAAAACAAATAGTTTTAACATGCCTACGCCCTTTATGACGCTGAGAGTGAAACAAACGCAGGGAAAGCGCAAAGAAGCTGATATTCAAACAGCTTAAAAACACTTTCCCTGCGTGTGAAACATTGACAATATTATTTAGACTATATTTAAATTACTTGTCTTTTCTACCAAAGATAGAGAAATGAACATAACGCTTTGGATGTGCTTTAAGATTTGTCAAAAGACTATCTGCTGAGCGCATCGTGCTATTAAGATTATTGTACAAAGAGGCGTCGTTAAGCATCAAGCCCATTGTACCCTCGTTGCTATTCAGCTTAGCTGTGAGCGAGTTCATATTGTCTAAAGTTGCGTTCACCTTAGCCATCGTAGCCTCAACATCGAGTCCGTTCACCTTATTATTAAGGTTGCTCATCATCGTATTTGCGCCACGGATAGCTCCACGAGCTTCTGTAATACTCTTGTTTGCATTCACCATCATGCCGTTGGCATTGTCCATTACCCTACCAGCCTTTGCGGTCATAACAGGCAAAGAACCGTTAACCTGTGCAAGCAAGGTATTAAGCTCACGGGTAGAAGTAGTAAGATTGGCTGTAATCTTGTCTACATTGTGTACCGAACTCTGAAGAGCTGGGTCGGCAAGGAGTGTATTTACGCTTCCAAGGATGCTATCCAACTTTGGCAACATCTTCTGGATAGAAGGCACCATACTCTTCAAGTCGCCTAATGTACCATCATTAATAACACCGTCAATCCATCCGTTAGGCTCCAAGAACTTCGTGCTTTTGCCAAACTGCAGTACGACCTTCACGTTACCCATGATGTCACTAACAATCTCAGCGGTAGTACCCTCTGGGACTCTCAATGTCTTTTCAACATCGATATCAACTGTGATAGACTCGCCTAACTTGTCATAGTCGTAATCAATATTCCTAACGATACCCACCTTGAAACCGCGAGCATAGACAGGAGTTGATGTAGACAAGCCCGTGATATCGTTGAACTTGATCTTGTAATGTGCGTCATTCGAGAAGAGGGAAATACCTCTTAGGAACTGTATTCCAAAGAATAACACAACGATTGCAAGTATAGCAACGATGGCAATCCTTACCTGTGGTGTGAAAAATTTCTTCATATCCGTTTTGTTTACTTATTCTTTTTATTCTTGAGAAACTCTGCTATTGCTTGGTTGACATCCATACGTGCACCGTTTTTGTAGGCAATAATACAAGCTTGTGAGAAGTCTTTCAACAGCTTTCCACGCAAGCGTGAGATGTCGTTATAATTCGTACTGGAACCTATAAAATACTTATAAAAGTTGCCTTCTTGTACACAATCAATGTCTGTGTGCCCACGGAAGAGTTCACTACCCGACCGCAACTGACGGTTAGAAGCCAACACCTGCACCTTAAAGACAGGTACGCTCTTTGCCGTTTCAGTCTCTGAATCATTACAAGGGAGCAACTCTCGAATCGCATCTGAAATCCTCTTCTTCGCCTCTTGTACCTTATTCATAGGGCGAGCTGGGGGTGCTGGGGTCGAAGAACGTGGCTGCTCTACGGGTACTGTAGAACGAGAACGCTGCACAGGAGCCACAGAACGGGAACTCTCAATTGGCGCAACAGGACGCGGTTTAGTTGTTGGAGCAGTTGGGACAACACGATCTATCACGATTCGCTTGTTCTCAACAGGACGGTAAGGCACCACGATACGTGTGTCATAGGCATTCTTGTATTGTACAAAAGCATTGTAAATACCCTTTGCCATAGCATCTATACCCGCTGGAGAGTTCAGATATTCCTCCTCATCAGCTGCCGTAATGAAGCCTAACTCTATCAAGCAACTTGGCATATAACTCTCTCTCAACACGAGGAAACCAGCCTGATGAACACCTTTATCAATACGTCCTGCAGACGAACAAACAGAGTTCTGTATCATTCGAGCTAACTCAACACTCCGCTCCATGTTCGCATTCTGCATGAATTCAAACATGATATAACTCTCTGAGGAGTTTGGGTCAAAACCCTGATAGGTCTGCTGATAGCCTTTCTCCATTGAGATAACGCTATTCTCTCGCATAGCCACATCGAGGTTAGCCTTTGCACGGTGCATACCTAAGGTGTACACCTGAAATCCCTTTACATAACGACCCGATGCCACAGAGTTCGTATGTACGGATATAAAAAGGTCTGCCTTAGCCTTATTGGCGATGTCTGCACGCTGATGCAAAGGGATAAACACGTCGGTCTTACGGGTATAAATCACATTGACATCTGGCAGATTCCTCTCAACATAACGGCCAAAAGCCAAGGCTATATTCAAGTTGATGTCCTTCTCCTTTGATATTGCACCTATCGCACCAGCGTCATGACCACCATGACCAGGGTCAATAACAAGTGTGAACCGTCCGTCTGCAGCCCATGACAGGCCTACCGACAAGACCAAGAAAACAAGGAGAAGCGATATTTTCTTAAACATACTTAACTATTTAAAGGGCAAAGATACGGCTTTTCGTTGGGAAACCAAGGCTCTAAACCTCGGTTTTATCATTTATTAAGTGTAATTCCACGCCTGCCCCATCACTATCAGCACCCATTGGAGGATTAAGCTTCACGAGTTTAAGTCGATACTACTTAGCATTGGGAAAGCCGCACACAATGCCTCGACAATGGACCCAGCGACGGATTCTAACAGGCGAGCGGGTTGTTTCATTACCTCTCTTATGACGTTAAACACTTCTGCATAGTTCAGCGTGTCAGCAACTTCATCGCTCTTCATTGCCTTTGCAAACGGATAACCTAACCGCAGGTCGAGAACATACTCATTACCGACCACTCGCTCCTGCTCCCCTACTCCGATACGAGCATGGAAGTGAAGACCTTGCAGAAGTATATAACTTGTCATTAATTTCATCATTCTTTGAGAGAAGTGAGGGCAAGATGAGCGATCCGCCCTCTGCTTTAATCCAAGTCAGTCATTAGTCTACAATAGGTATATGTATGGTTTTCTAATGGCTGAAATGGGGTTTAATTGAACTCTACTGCTAACTGATTAGCCACAACGTGAGGCACCACAGTTGGTACAAATCAGACAACCTTCTTGATAAACAAGGGTTTCTTGGCCACAGACTGGACATTTCAAGCCTGACGCACTCGTACCATCAACAACATACTTCTTCAATGCTCGCTCAACACCATTCTTCCATGTATTGATGCTTTCGTTCTTCAACTGAAGCGAACCAACGAGCTTGATGACGTGATCGATTGGCATACGATAACGCAATACGCCTGAAATCAGCTTCGCATAGTTCCAATACTCTGGGTTGAACTTCTCTGACAAACCTTCAACAGTGGTCTTATAGCCACGCTTATTCTCAAACTGGAAGTCGTAACGATGATTACCATCTTCGGCTGTTTGCTTGATAATCTTACCCTTGGTTACGCTCTTTGGAAGGGCAATACCCTCCTCATCGTCCTGCAAACCTGTAAAGATTTCGTAAGGATAACCCTCTAACAAACCTACGAAAGCTACCCATTTCTCTTTGTTGTTTTGGAAGCGTACGACGTCACACTCCAATTCTTTTGGACGAACTTCAATTACATTTGGATGATTACAGATATGCTCATGATGTTCCTCAGCTGAGTTAAGGTCTTTTACCTTCTCCTCATCGACAGGCTTTTCGTCCTTTGTCTTGTCCTTCTTTGATACCGAAATCATCACACCTGAGCGGCTTCCGTCACGATAGATAGTACAGCCTTTGCAACCACTACGCCATGCCTCAACATAGAGTTTATTCACTAACTCCTCGTCAACCTGATTTGGAAGGTTCACAGTCACTGAGATTGAGTGGTCAACCCACTTCTGAATTTCGCCCTGCATACGTACCTTCATCAACCAGTCGACATCGTTTGCGGTAGCTTTATAATAAGGAGAGCGCTTCACAAGTTCGTCAATATCTTCCTGACTGTACTTCTTCTGCGTATCGATTCCGTTCACCTCCATCCATGTCAGGAACTTACGGTGGTAAACAATGTACTCCTCAAAAGAGTCGCCCACCTCATCAACGAAGTCTACATGTACATCCGTATCGTTTGGATTCACCTTACGGCGACGCTTATATACAGGCATGAAGACCGGTTCAATACCCGATGTTGTCTGTGTCATGAGTGAGGTTGTACCCGTAGGAGCAATCGTCAGACAGGCAATATTTCTACGACCATACTTCTTCATATCCTCGTAGAGCTGTCCGTCAGCTTCCTTCAAACGAAGGATAAACGGATTCTTCTCCTCACGCTTAGCATCATATATCTCAAACGCACCACGCTCCTGTGCCATTGTCACCGATGAGCGATAAGCATTCAGAGCCAATGCGCGATGAATATCAACAGAGAAGTCGGTTGCTTCCTGTGTTCCATAACGCAATCCCATAGCTGCAATCATATCGCCCTCAGCGGTGATTCCCACACCTGTACGACGACCCTGACAGCTCTTTTTCTTGATCTTCTCCCAAAGATGATACTCTGCACTCTTCACCTCGTCAACCTGAGGATCGGTCTTTATCTTCGACATGATGAGGTCGATTTTCTCCATCTCAAGGTCGATGATGTCGTCCATCAATCGCTGTGCGAGCTGTGCATGACGCTTAAACAATTCCATATCGAAGCGTGCATGGTCTGTGAATGGGTCGATAACGTATGAATAGAGATTCAACGAAAGGAGTCGACAGCTATCGTATGGACAGAGTGGAATCTCACCACATGGGTTCGTTGAAACGGTCTGGAAACCAAGGTCTGCATAACAATCAGGAATACTCTCTCGGATAATTGTATCCCAAAACAGTACACCTGGCTCGGCACTTTTCCATGCGTTATGTACTATCTTTTCCCATAATGCCTTAGCTGAAATCTCCTTCGTTACGCTTGGTTCGCTGCTATTGGTAGGGAACTGCTGTACGTATGTCTTATCCTCAACGACTGCCTGCATGAACTCATCGGTAATCTTCACCGACACATTAGCACCGGTCACCTTACCTTCTTCCATCTTGGCATCGATAAACGCCTCTGAATCTGGGTGCTTAATACTTACTGAAAGCATCAAGGCACCACGACGACCGTCCTGCGCTACCTCACGAGTACTGTTTGAATAACGCTCCATGAAAGGAACAAGACCTGTTGAAGTCAGGGCTGAGTTGTTAACTGGTGAGCCTTTCGGACGGATATGGGTCAGGTCGTGTCCTACTCCACCACGACGCTTCATCAGCTGTACCTGCTCTTCGTCAATGCGCATAATGGCACCATAAGAATCGGCATCACCGTCCAAACCGATTACGAAACAGTTGGAAAGGGATGCTACCTGATAGTTATTACCGATACCCGTCATCGGACTACCAGCAGGGATAATATATCTAAAATGGTCCAAGAGGTCGAAAACCTCCTGTGCCGTCAAAGGGTTCTTATATTTGTTTTCAATACGAGCTATCTCGTTAGCAATGCGCCAATGCATCTGTTCTGGCGACTTCTCATAGATATTTCCAAAGCTATCCTTCATCGCATACTTGTTGACCCACACACGGGCAGCAAGTTCGTCTCCACCGAAATAAGCTAAAGATGCTTGAAAAGCTTCATCAAATGAGTAAGTTTGTTTGGTTTCCATTATTGTCGTTTTAGAATTTTTTACGTCTGCGAAGTTACGAATTGTTTTCCAAAATAGAAAACATTTACTTAACTTTGTAGCATCAAAATTATCTAAAATGAAAACTATCAATACAAGAAAGACGATAAGAAATACACCAACAAGGATGTATCAGAGGATTTGTTGAGAACGCTTTTGGAGCAGGCTGAACGTACGCCAACAATGGGAAACCTGCAGCTTTACTCGGTTGTCATCACTCGAAACGAGGAAAAGAAGGCGCAATTGGCACCTGCTCATTTCAACCAGCCGATGGTCATGGGCGCACCTGTGGTCCTCACCTTCTGCGCTGACTTCCGTCGTACAACGCTTTGGGCGGAGAACCGTAAGGCTACTCCGGGTTACGACAACTTCCTTTCTTTCCTCAATGCTGCTACCGATGCACTGCTCTATTGTCAGACTTTCTGCAATCTTGCAGAGGAAGAGGGCTTAGGTACTTGCTTCTTAGGTACGACCATTTACAACCCTAAAACCATCATTGAAGTCCTACAACTGCCACGTCTCGTGATGCCTGTTGCCACTATCACACTCGGTTGGCCTGCAGAAAATCCTGCCCTCACCGACCGCCTTCCTATCGACAGCATCATCCACCACGAGACTTACGAAGACTATACCCCCGACCGTATAGATACTTTCTATACACCAAAGGAGCAGTTAGAGGAAAACAAACACTTTGTGGAAATCAACAACAAAGAAACCCTCGCACAAGTCTTCACCGACCTGCGTTATACGAAGGAGGCGAATGAGGCAATATCAAAGACGTTGTTAGAAACGCTGAAGGAGCAGTGGTAAAAAAAGAAGAAGAAGCCCCCCCTTACCCCTCCCCCAAAGGGAGGGGAGTGATATGCGTGATACCCCTTGTGGTTCACAGATATTTCCACTTATCATTACTCAAGCGAACTGTTTCCTGCACTCCCCCTCTCTGCAGGAGAGGGGGCTGGGGGGTGAGGCTTTTTTTTATTATGCAAAAAGGGAAGACGTAAAATCATCTTTTACGTCTTCCCTTTTTACTTATATTCTTTTCTTAGTCCCCTACTGTCAACTCCCCTCCCTACGAGGAAGGGGGTTGGAAAAGAGACTTAATTGTTTTACTGACCAATGTAGATTGGACGGATACTATACATATCCTTCTTAGGAGGGAAGATATCATCAGCACGAGAATTACCTACTGTAGCAAACATCACTCGTCCATTAGCTGTAAATTGGAAAGTGAACGATTTAGCCTGTGTAGCATTGAAGCAATCTGCTGTCCAATAATATCCCATTCTTCCTGCATTATTCAAATTGGTTTCACCTGAACTATAATTGGTAAATGTACCTGCAGCTGGGAAGAAGATACCCTTACTTATTTCTTCTGCAGTGAACTTTCTAACTATGGTAGAGTTCTGATATTTTTTACCAGTAAAACCTGAAATGTTTTTATTTTCATTAGAATTACCTACAAGCTGTCCATTCTTACCAATGATCTTACCATGTGCAACACCATCAGGAACAAAGAGTACGCCAAGAACATCACCTGCTTCACTTGGATAGTATCCAATATATTCTGTTGTATTTCTCATCAGACTTTCAAATTCTGCTGCATTAGGTAATCTCCAATCACCCTTTGAAGCATAGTAAGCTATGTCTCCATACTCATTATTTGAATTCTTCTTTTCGATATTCTCCACTGATGTGTCATAATGGTCCCTATCACCATACGCAAAGCTATGTGCCTTAGAGATATCTCCCCAACGGAAATGATCGAACTTTGCATTATCTGCATTAGATGATGGGAATTTTATGACGTTAGGCTCTAAGTTCATTGGGCTACTTTCTGTATAGAAGTAATCCCATGGATTCTTAGCAAGGTGATAACCATCTTTCCAACCAGATGTTTTTGAGTTTGGAGTGTACTGGAGGTTATACTTACCCCACCTTATACCATCAATTTCAATATATGGAGGATTTGGAGTAAACTCCTTAACAGCAACAGTAATTGGATAAACCTTAGCAGCAACAAGATTAAAGTTTGGATCGTTTACAGTAAAACGATATGCCTTATTATCTGTAGTATATACTTCAAATGTAGGTCTGAAGTGGTTCTGTGGCAATATAGCTACATACACCTTCTCGAGTGCTACTGGTGAATTAACGTTAATAGCACCTGTTTCATAATCTTCTAACGTATCATTCGGAATATTGTAAACAGCCTCTGTATAAACGTTAGAAAGGACAAGCTTCTTGATATTCTTAAGCTTAACACCACCAGCCGTGAAGTCTAACTCTAAGACAGAATACAACTTTTTCATATCAACGCTACCTGATGCAGAAGCACCATTTACAGTAACCGTTCCTTTTCCAAAGCTATAATCAAAGTACTTTAGGTTCTCCTTAGAACCATCTTGACCCTTATCACTATTGATATAACTTTTAGTCATAACTACTGGCATTTTACCCTGATCGTGTCCAGTAACGAATGTACCAGGATAGAAAATGCCTAACTCGTCATTATCCTTACATGCGATCACACCATCAAGTGTTGTTCTTGTACCAGTGCTACTTGCAGTTAAAATACCAAAACGAGACTCAGAAGAAGGACCTGTAAAGGTGCGGTTAAAGCCATAAACTCATCACCAGTAACCCACTTATTACCAGCATCAATATTTACTTCAGAACGAGTTTTTGCATCGCCTGTAGAAATACTCAGCGCACGCTTCGCAGTCTCATTAGGACCAACAGGAGCTTTCTCCTCATTATTCAAATCACTTGAACATGATGTCAAGCCTGCGGCAATGACACCAAGGATAAGACCGTAAATCTTCTTGAAATTCATTAGTTTTTTTTATTTTTAATGGTTTTACTTACTCTTCATCATAATCGAATGGGTTTTTCTTAGCACCTCCAGCCGTAGAAGGGCCAAGTACGATAGGATCCGCCCTTTCAAAGTCTTGGTTCGTAATACGAAGACCTTTACTTCCACTCAACATAGCCTGCTCAGCAGCCATGACTATACATGAGCTGCATGGTTTTACATAATTCTTTTTCATCTTACTTGGTAATTTGTTTATTGTTTTTTTATGTGATTTCTTACGATGCATAGCGTTGTGGCAAAAACACTAAAAATACATTATAGCAAAAACCAAATTCCTGATTTCTCTTTTAATTATAATAATCTTTATTACAAGATGTGATGCAAAATTACGATAAATTCACCAAACAACAAGCCTCATAGCGTTAAAAATACAAAAAAAGGCATAAAGTTTTAACAAATATTTAGGGATGCACGGTAATAGAGTGAATAAGGAATACCTCCCTCGACCCCTCCAAAGGAGGGGAGTACCAAAAAGATAAAGATTTGCAGAGTAAACTGATTGTATATTGGCTAATTTTGTTTTTTAAATCATTACCCCATTTGTCTCTCCCCTCCTTTGGAGGGGTCAGGGGAAGGTCTTGGATGAGTGTTTATTTGTAAACAATTTTCTACATACTGTGTTTCAAGGTAGATTCAAGTACCAAGTGCGAATTTACTGAATCTTTTTGTTAAAAACAAATATTGGTGATTTAAAATTTAATTTTTCCCTTGGTCTACTATTAATTTTTGTTCTGTATATATGCCAAATACTGTATTGACATGGTGTTTATATTGAATCCTTTTGGTACATATTGTCTTATAAGCATATTGGCATTCTCCACTGCTCCTTTCTGCCATGGTGCATAGGGTTTTGCATAGTACACCTCACATTGTAATTTCTGCTCAATTTCCTTGTACTGTGCAAACTCTGGTCCATTATCAGTTGTAATTGTCATTACATTCTTCTTGTATGGTTTCAATGCGTCAATAATAGCCTTGCTCACCTGTTCAGACTTATATCGTTGTGGTAGCTTTCTTATGATAAGATAATTTGTACTCCTTTCTATCATTGTAAGAGCAGCTGAACGTCTTGGTCCTACAATGAGATCCATTTCCCAATCTCCAAATCGTTTACCATCAGCCTCTAATGGTCTTTCTGTTATGCTTTTCCTACCGTCTGGTAGTTTTTCCCTTTTCTGCTAAGCCAGTGATTTATGTGTTTTAGCTGGAACCTACAATGTTGATAAAGCTTTCCACCAGAAGCTTTATCTCTGCGTATCATCTCATAGATGGTTTCATGACAGACGACCGCTTTCCCTAAAGCCCTCAGTCTACCTGTTATCTGCTGCGGAGACCAATCCTTCTTCAGATACCTGATGACGGTTGCACGTACTTCTGGTGTCAGTTTGCGGGGCTTCTGAAAAACGGCGTTTGCGGCGTTCCGCCATACGCTGAGCACGAAATGGACGATATTCTCCAGTGTAAGGTGACCTGTTACGGTCAACTTCTCTGTAAACCGTACTGAAATGAACTCCAATAGTTGAGGCTATCTCTTTTTTAGAGAAACCTTTTTGTAATAAGGCAAATATTGTGTACCTTTGCCCTGAGGTTAATTGTTTATACATATCAAATACAAAGATAATTAATCTTGGGGAGACTTTAGGTCTCCTCTTTTGTTTTTTTTATATCTCGATACTTGAATATGCTCTTAGGGGCGCGGCCCCTTGCCGCAGGGCAACCCTCGGTGTTTTTCATAGCTTTTTGTAAACTATTATTTACCGAGAATATTCGCATTTACTAATTGAATGTGCGAATTCTTAAGTTGTGAAATATGCATAAGTTTGCATATTAAGATGTAAAGAAGTTTTTAAGTTTTCGTATAAAAAAGCTTGCAAGTTATATGCTTTTTAACATGGTTTCGTAGTCACTCACCCACCCTTTTTACTGATTAAGTCAATTCTGATATTGACATTTTAAGATAAAAGAATTTAAGTTAATCCCACCATCATAACCTGCATATTTATTACATAGGAAAGTCGTAGCACTTTACTACTATCTTGATGAGAGAAAAAGATAAGCCTTTTTATATCTCTTTTTAAACCAGCTTTTTTTACCCTAAGTAGCACCCTGAAAAGTATATTTTTTTACACTTAACAAAACCAACTTCTTATGCTTAAAGGGGTTAAGCCTTGTTTCCTCGCTTAACTTATGTTGTATTTTGGTTGTGTTTTTTTAGTTAGAATTTTTTTGCTTTTTGAAAGTCTATTTAACACTGAATTTTTACGTAATTTAAGAATGTCAGATTCGTAAATCTTTATTAGTTATTTTTTTATCAATAGAAATATAATTGTGTATACGTTTTTTTGTATATCTTTGCGTCGTCAAAGTTTATGTTACACTTAAAAAAATGCGTATAGTATATCTGGATTTTGCGTACAATACCTCTTATATATAAGGAGAGATTTTCGTAAGTTAACTTGCTATATCTTGTTACATCTTCAGATAGAACTTGACTCGAAAAAAATGTATATATATAGAACCTATTATTCATAAAAAAATTAAAAATTGAAATAACCCAAAAAGGAATTTATATGAAAAAAATTATTTGAAACCGTACACAGCGTGTACAAAAGTTGAGTTTGAAAGTCTTTTGCTGCCTGACAGTAAGGGTGGACATGGTGAACCTTTAAAACCAGGTTGTCCTCCTTGTCCTCCTGGCGGCCCTTCTACTGGACAGTCTAAAAGTGGCTGGGGCTCTGTAAAGGCAGGCACTCCTTCTCCTGCAGCAAAAGAGGATTACTTCACCAATTTTGAAGATTAACGTTCTAACATTTAACAAATAACTAAAAACTTAAAATCATGACCATTAAAAGTTTTTACACACTATTACTAAGTGCAACCACTTTAATACTTGCTTCTTGTTCTACAGAAGTTACTGATGAGCAATCTGCTGTGGCAGGCTCAGCTACTCGCTCATTTGTTGTTAGAGAGGTGCAGGCACCTATGACACGTACAAATGTGTCGCTCACAAAGGGTTTCACATGGAATAAGGGAGACCGCCTATTTGCTTACAATATTACCTCTCCACGTAAGGATTATGACTATCTCTCTACCGAATCAGATGGATATTTTTCTAAGTTCGTAGGTGATGTTCATTGGAAGGATGGTGATGATTTAGCTTTGTTCTATCCTTTTAGATATGAGCAGAAAGACTCACACATGGGAGTACTCAGCTTGGGCTTGGAAGAGAATAAAGTTTACGACAAGGGTAATGTTGTAAAGGGCCATCAGAATGGTACAGTTGAGAATTTTAGATTCTTCGATTATTCATGGAGTAAGGTAAAGAATATTTCGTCTGAAGGTGTTAATACATTGGCAGATGTTAGTTTCGACAGACAGTACTCTGTTTTAGGAGTGACAATACAGTATAAAGGTCAGCCTCTGAAGAAGATTAAGAGTTTGACACTTCAGAATGTCTATACCAAGGCTGAGTTTGACCTCGCTACAGGCAAACTGAAATATGAGCCAAAGGGGGGAGATGACTATAAATGCTGAGGTTCCATTGGATACATTCTATGTGTTGCTTTTCCCTGATACACATTTTTCTCCAAAGTTCATTGTTGAAACAGTAGATGGTGAGAAGTATACTTCTGGTGATAGAACTACTTATGACCTTCAGCGTGCAAGATACTATTTCGAGAACGTTTTAGTTTCTTGTAATCCATGTATTGACATCGACGAACAAAGTGGGGTAGATATAACTTGCAGTATGAGCCTTCTACTAAATTAGAGGGCTGGGCTCCAGGTTATAGACTTGCTAAGCAGGCTTGGGATTACTTCTATACCAATTCTGATCCATTCAACCTCTATCCAGACTTCCTCCCACGTGCCTTCAACACCTCTGCTTTCGACCATTTCCGTTGGGGCAATATCGCTGGTGCAAACAATTACAGCTACAGCTACTCACGTTATTATTCATATCATATGGGTAATCTCCAGGCTGTAATTCAGAACAGATGCTATGGCGACCTTGCTTACTATGCTTCTAATGGTAAGTTCATGATGCCTACAAAGGCTGACTTCGATAACCTGATGGCAAAGACGGGTGAGTATGTTGGTTATTATCAAGACGGCTGTAACATCATCGTCGGTGTGCTCTTCGACCCAACCGTTCCTGCTTGCAAGAAGGGTAAGGTACTCGATAAGAACGGCCACATCATTGGTAACACAAACCGTCCAAATGGTATCTATGTGGGTAAATACTACGAGCGTAACACACATATGAAGAAGTTCTCTAAGGAGGATATCGATAAGGGAGTGTTCTTCCCATTCGCTGGTGCTTACACCGAGTATAACGACGGTGCGCCACGTCTTCAGCGTCCAGGTGGTCAGGCTTACTACTGGACTTCTGACGCTAACCGCTGCAACTACGCACAGGCAACAGCTTTCTCAGCTTACTACATGAACAATGGCTGGCTATATCCAGGTACTGTTAACGGCAGCGGAAGTGGTAACAACCCTAAGTACAACATGTATAACATCCGTCCTCTATGCGTTAGCAGTGATTCAAAGACGAAACAAAATAATCAAACTAAGCAAAGCTACCAAACCAAGAAGGGATGGTAGGGAGTTTGAAAGTTGACGAGTAAACGAGTAAACAAGTTAACGAGTTGACGAGTAAACAAGTTAAATGATAACGAGGGTATGCAAGTTAACAAGTTGACAAGTTAACGAGTTGACGAGTAAACAAGTTATATGATAGCAAGTTGATGAGTTGTAATAAACTTATCAACTTGCTTTTTTATTTCTCAAACTATTACTCAAAGCATAAAGTTAACTACGAATTAAGCGAATGTCACGAATTACATCGCAATAATATTAGCGTAATTAGAGAAATTCGTAGTCATTTGTAGTTCTAAGCATAAAGCTAACTACGAATTAAGCGAATGTCACGAATAAGTAAGCTATAATGATTCGTGTCATTAGAGAAATTCGTAGTCATTAAACGTACAAATCATAAAGTTCAATGCTCAAACCTCAAAATTCAAAAATGATTAAAGAAATTCGTAGTCTATAAGTTTATTTTTTGTTTGCTGTCACTTTTAACATTTAAGCGAACCAACTCTCCTTCAGCATATTACAATCATCTGAAGCCTGACAGCAGTGACAGCAACTTCAAAAGTCAGGTTCTTCCGAAATATGGAGTGATAAACTAAAACGCTTATATAATAAGGCACACAGAGCTACGGAGAGGACGGAGATAAAGGCAATATCATGGAGGTGCCGATGGCACAAAGAGCGACGGAGGTGTAACGTACAGATTTCTGATAACTCTTTTGGGATAAACGCTTTGTATATAAATTGCTAATAGAATTAGCAAACAATCTCCGTCGCTCCACGCACCGACGGTGCCTCCGTAACTGCCAGTATTTTGCTTTGATATCCCTCCGTACTCTCCGTCCCTCTGTGTGAAGTTTAATAATTACACTGGCGTGAAATATCCTTACATTATCCCTTAATCTCTTTGTAGAAATTAAGCGGAAAAACGCTATTTCGAATACCTTTGTAACTATCTTGTTGTTAACAAGTTACAAGACACTATCACAAGAGGTGGTTAATTGGACTTCAAAAGGGCGTTAGTAAGGGTTCAAAAGGGCATCTTTTAGAAGCGAAAAGAGCATGAATTGAAAGCCAATTCATGCTCTTTTTATTTTTAAGCTTTGATTTTTATTTACAATACGGAGGGGACGAAAGGAACAAAGTGGAATTTTTTTATTAGAAAAAGAAGCAAGTGTAAACGGTGTTGTCTTAACTCCTTTAACTCCATTTAATTCCTTAACTCCACATCAATCCTATGAGTCAGCGGTGTTGTCTTAACTCCTTTAACTCCATTTCACTCCTTAACTCCTCATCACTCCTCCTTCTTCGTACGAATCTTGTAGCCTACGAGTCCGTAGTAAAGGATGAAGAGGAAACAAGGAACGCTTACCCAGTAAGAGGTCTGGAAAGACGTTGCATCCTGCACGACACCACGCAGCCAAGGCATCACAGCACCACCGGCAATCGCCATGGTCAGCAGTGAAGCACCAGACTTAGTGAACTTGCCAAGGTCTGCCATTGCCAAGGCCACAGCGCTGGCCACATCAATGAACAGCCTAATGCCATCAAGAAGATGCAATAAACGGATATAACTGGGTTTGGCACTACGGCAACAGCCACACTACCAATGAGGGCAATGATAGCGCAGATACGCATTGCAGCAGCCTGAGAGAGGTAACGTGGGATGAAGATTACACCACAAATATAACCCACAATCATACCCACAGAAGGGATAAATCCGTAGTTATCACCCTCCAAACCTAACGACTGTGCATAACCTGTTGCCGTAGCGAGCGAGATGGTTTCTACACCAACATAGAGGAAGAGTGCTAAACAGCCCAACAATAAGTGTGGGAACTGCAGAATACTTGTCTTACCGTCAGCGTATGAACTGACTGCTGCCTCGTCGCCACTCTCGCTCTCGTCCTCACCTGCAGCCTTCACGTCTGGCAGTGGAGCCATCAATGCGATAACACCCAAGAGCAAGAAGATACCGATGATGATGGTGAATGGCATGTAAAGATCGGTGAGTTGCGTATCGCCAATACCCTTACCAATCACCAAAGTAATGAAGAGTGTCGTCACTGGCCAAGCCAACTTATTGCTGATACCCATGCAAGAGATACGACGTGCTGCGGAATCCATCGGACCCAAAATTGTCACATATGGATTGACAGATGCCTGTAAAACGGCATTGGCTGCACCACTGACAAAACTCGCAATGAGGAACCATGTCAGTGAGTTCTGCTTCGCTGCAAGGATGAAAGTCCAAAGGCTGCTGCGAAAATAGCGAACGACAAAGCCATCGTACGCTTATAACCGATTGCCTTGATACAATGGGTTGCAGGAATACCGAACAAAAGGAACGGTATGAAAGTCGCTGCAAGCAACAGACTTGAAGCTGCACCAGAGATGTGCATTGACTTCTCTAATACTGGCATCAGATAAGAGTTGATACCCAAGGCAAAGCCAATAGAGAAGAAGAATAAGCCGATAATGGCTAAAGGAAATAGGTAGTTAGTTTTTTGTTTCATAATAAAGATATTTTTTATTTACTACTTCATAACAAAGCTTTTATGCTTTCACTCCCCCTTCAGGGAGGACTTCTGTGAACTTACTAAGGCTCCGCACCAATGGTGTTTACCATCAACACGCCATGTGCTAAGCCTCCGCACACTCTTTGAAAACGGAAAGAAGTGTGCATTATTATAGCTTTGGCTTACTTATTATCCCTCCCTACGCAGGAGAAGGATACTTTTCATAAACCTTTTTAGTTACCACTTTGAAATATAAAGGCGCACGAGGCACTCACTCCATAGAATGATGAATACCACGTGCGCCCCTACCCTACAGCCAAATCATAGGCAGTGAAGACTGCAAGGCGTTAGTTAGCATGAACCTTTCCACCCTGAATATAGAATCCTTTGGCAGGAGGTTCAGGAAGTCTACGACCAGAGAGGTCGTAGACTTGTGCCATTGTTGTCGCTGAGTTTACTACGGCAGAGATTCCGTTTGGGGCATCATCTGCCGCTTCCGAAAGGGATGAAACGCACGGTGTTTGAGTAGGTTTTACCTTTCTGTATCTCATACTTTGGTAATGGACCTGGACCGCAAGACTTGTTACCAAGACCCTGCTGAATGGCATCAAAGTGTGCTACGACACGATTAGATGTTGGCAACTCCCATTCGTGGCGTGCTGTGCGCAATTCTGCCTCTGTCCAAGGCGTCAGAGAGAAGGCAACATCACCCGATGTCTCTACCTTCACACCATTGCCCTCGTTGTTTGTGAGGGTGAGCCAACGAAGTCCAACGCGGTTGCCGTTGCTCTGTGGGTGTGCGAAAGGCTCATACATATCCTTGACTGTCGTCTCATAGATACCGAAGTCTTCGCCATCGAGGCGGTCGATATAGCTTGCACGAGGACCACGTGCATAGTAGCTTACCTTTGACATGTCGCTTGGGAAGTTCAGACTAAAGCCTAAACGTCTTGCGCCATTGCCCTGTGCCTCAAAGGAGCTGGCGAGGTCTATCGTACCGTTTGCATTGATTGTGTACTTATAAGTAGCCTTACCATAGTTGCCGTTCTGCGTAACATTCACGGTTGCCGTCTTACCATCGTCAGAGAGTTGGAAGGTAGCTGTCTGCGACTTCACACCATTATCGGTAGGATCATTACCATAAGCCTCCATCGGGTTATCGTTTCAATCCAACGATAGCGGTCGAAATGTGGACCATTGTTCTGCATAAAGAGGTCCTTACCCTCGTATGCCCAAAGGGTGATATTACCCTGTCCGTCGAATGTTACTTTCTGCTTACCGTTCGCATAGGTATAACCACCATCGCTATTCTTCGTTGCGTGAAGGGCATCAGCCTTTGTGTTATCCACCTTATCGAGGACCTCTGTGCGTTGTGTCAACTGTTGCTGGAACTCAGCTACAGGATAGTCACGGTCGCACCAGTTGGTTGCCTCCTTCGTATAAAGTCCGATATTGAGGAAGAGTTCCTTACCTGCAAAGGCTGTAGGGTTATACTTCAAGTCAACGGTTTCAGTACCACCAGCAGCGCAATTCAGCTTCTTAACGATACCATCCTGTACAGGCTTACCGTCGGCAAGGAGGGTCCACTTAAGATAGAACTGGTTGAGATTGCGGTCGAGATACTTATTCGTCAACTTCACCTGACGGCTTGTTGTATTCAAATCGAAGCCCACCCACTGGTAAATACGCTTCACCTCGTCAAGCTCAGCACTCCATGCACGATCGGCATTGACAAGTCCGTTGTTAACGAAGTTATACTGATGAGGACCCGGACAGTCATATCCTGTGATATAAGCAGGGAATCCATTCTTTGTCAATTGGTTGTTTTTAATCGCATCATAAGGGTAGATACTCTGATCAACCCAGTCCCAGATACAACCACCAACACCCATCTTAGAGCCTTCGATAGCCTCCCAGTACTCACGAAGGTTGCCCACAGCGTTACCCATAGCATGGGCATACTCGCACATAAAGTAAGGTTTACCCGTACTTGGATGGTTAGCATCTGAGGTAACAGGACCTGTCGTCCCACCACGTGAATGGTCAACTGCAGGATACATAACAGAATGGAGATCAGTGCCCTCAGCATTATCACGCGTTGAACCCTCATAGTGGATATAACGGTTATCGAGTTCTTTCACAGCGTTGTAAGCTGCCATGATGTTCAGACCAGAGCCACTCTCGTTGCCAAGACTCCAAAAGACAACACTCGGATGGTTGCGGTCGCGGAGCGTATTACGTACGTTACGGTCAACGATAGCACCTGTCCAGTCCGTGTTATTGATGATTGTCTTTACGCCATCCCAGTTCTTGTGAAGCTCCATATCAGCCTCATCAACAACGAAGAGACCGAAGTGATCGAACATTGCCATCATCTTTGCTTGACGTGGATAGTGGCTGGTACGAACGGTATTCATGTTAGACTGCTTCATCATAGCTATGTCTTTTAACATAAGGTCAGTGCTGATACTGCGACCATGCAATGGGTCAGTGTCCTGTGTGTTAGCGCCCTTGAGGTAGGTACGACGGCCGTTCACCTCAAGATAACCCTTGCTGAGGTCAATCTTTCTGAAGCCATATTTAGTAAGAGAAAGCCTCCTCTTCCTTGCCGTCCTGAGACTGACTGAAAGTGAAGGTATAGAGTGTTGGGGTCTCAGCAGACCATAGCTTCACGTTAGAGAGTGTTCCGAAGTCAACTGTCTGTGTCTTCAAGCTATCGCCAGCAGCAAAGACAAAGTCAGACTTCAGCTTCTTCACTTCCTTACCCGATGGGTCGAAGAGCGTTACGGTTACGGTCTTCTTCGCTGCAGTCTTATCGCGATTGCATACGGTAAGGTCTACAGATGTAGCCGCACTACCCGTTGCAACGGTAGTAGAACCCGGGTGTAACAGTAGCCTTAATATAATGATCTGCCAAGTAAGTCTTTGGTGTAGCCACAAGGTAAACATCACGATGAATACCACTCATATGCCACATATCCTGACCCTCAAGATAAGAGCCATCGCTCCAACGAATCACCTGTACGGCAACATTATTCTTACCCGTGCGGAGATATTTAGTAATGTCAAACTCGCTGACATTGTTTGCTCCTTCGGTATAACCCACTTCATTGCCATTCACATAAACGTAAGCAGCAGAGTAGATACCATCAAAATGGAGGAAGACACGCTTATTCTCCCAGCCTGCAGGCAGAGTGAAATCACGACGATAAGAGCCCACTGAGTTCTTCAAACCAGCCTTCATACGAACGTAAGGCTGCTGATCTTCAAACGGATAGTCTACATTCACGTACATTGGCAGACCATAACCATTCATCTCTAAACAAGAAGGAACAGTGATATCGTTCCACGCAGCGCCTTCAGTACTTACGCCATCGCCCCAGAAATCGTCCTTACCGAGCAAGACTGGCTTGGCTCCCTCGCTCCAACGCAACTTCCATGTGCCGTTCAAACTAAGATAGTTTGCCCCTGTTGGGTCCAACCAAGGCTTGTCATAACGCTGACCATCAGCCTTCATAGCCTTCGTTGATGGATAAGGCATATAGGTGGCATGCGCACGCTCCTTGTTACGCTCATAGACCTTCGCATTCTCCCAGTCGGCACCCTCAGGAATAACCACTGCAGGCACTTCCTTGAACTGTAGCGTAGCAGCTGATGCCTCACTGTTCTCATAACCACAGTAATATCCGTTGACAGAAGAGATAGAACCAAAGGTTACATAATAAGTCTGACCATTCCTTGCAGACACTGCACTCAACTTATAACCACTGCCTTTCTTAGTGATATAAATCTGTTGATTAGGATTGGCGATGCTCTGTGTCCACATACAAGGATAGCCAGAGACTTTCTTTGTGTCGTTGAGTGCCATGTCGAAAGCCAACTCGCCGTCGCCATTTACCAACTGATAGCAGTCCTGCTTACCGCTCACAGCAATGAGTTTCCACTTCTGTGCATCGTTACCTTCAGCGTAAGTAAGGAACGCAAGACCCGTGTCTCTTAACCATGAATACTTGTAGGGAGTAAGGACATTCTTGGTGTCTTGCCCTACTGAGATTAAATAGGTCTTACCGTGTTCAGGCTTCGCACCCCATGTGCCAGCCCTTAGCACAGATGGTGCTAAGGCCAGTAAGAATACGAGAAGACCAATGTTTCTGATTGATTTCATATGAATGAAAGATAATAGATATTTTTAGTTGAACCCACACCTCAGCCTAAGCCAAAGTGTGGGTAAGATGTATAACCTGTGATTAGTTGATTACTTTCGTTGTGCTTGTTGTACCGTTGCTATACTTCATTTGCTTGATGTACACACCACGGCTCTGTGACTGACTTGTCTTTGTACCGTTAAGGCTGTAGTAGTCTACAGAAGCAATGTTACCGTCCTGCGCCTTTTGTATAGCTGCGATAGCGTCTGCAGTCTTTGAAACAATGACATATACGCCGCCCTTCACTGTAGGGAAGCTGATTTCGTCATCACTGATACGCTTTGCCTTAACCGCCTTTCCGTCGGCAGTAGTCACCTTATAATCCTTTGCTACGTTAGCATATTTCACAACACAGGTTGTACCCATGTTTGAAACAATCTGTACCTTCGTAGCCTTCGCAGCAGCCCAATCAATGTCAACGGTGAAGTTGCCCACTGCCTTCAAGCCCTTCACTGATCCCTTCTGCCAGAATGTTGTTGGCAAGGCAGGGAGAATCACGAGTTTATCATTATGACTCTGTAGGAGCATCTCGGCTACACCGGCTGTATAACCGAAGTTACCATCAATCTGATAAGGTGCATGAGCATCCCAGAGGTTCTCATAGATACCACCTGCAGCCTCGTTTGTTCCGGTGTCCCAAGTCTGCTGTAAAGCACGCTTGATAAGGTTATGACAGTGCTGACCTTCATAGGCACGGGCGTTAAGATTAATCTTATGACCGAGCGACCAACCAGTTCCATGACCATCACCACGAGCTATCAAGGATGTACGAGCAGCCTCAAAGACGGTCTTATCGGCATCTTCACTGATCTGTGTACAAGGATAAAGCCCCATCAAATGAGAGATATGACGGTGTGCCTTATACTCGTTAACACCTATCTTGCTTGGGTTATTAAACTGTGAAGAATACTTCCACTCACGGAGATAAGTCTGTCCATCAGCAGGATTTACCTCTGTATGGCAACCGTCGTCGAGTTTAGCAAAGTAGGTTGCAAGCGAATCACGAAACGCCTTTGACACTACATCATCACCGAGAACCTTAATCGCCTTGCGTGTGTTATTAAAGAGGTCCCAAACCAACTGCTGGCTGTGTGCGGTAGCATTCTCCGTTGGTCCGTGTTCTGGCGACCACTCATTAGGACATTCGTAGGTGCCGTCAGCAGCCTTCACGAGCTTCTTAAACCAATAGTCGACAGCCGACTTCATCGCAGGGAATGCCTTTGTGCGCAGGAAGTCCTTATCCATTGTGTAGGTATAGTGCTGCCAGAGGTGCTGGCAATACCACGCATTAGCAACGGTATAGGTATTGGCAAAGGTAGTACCAGAGCCATAGATGTTATTCTCTGTTGGTAAGGTCCAACCTGTATTCACGTGACCCATGTCCTGTGCAAAGCGACGCCATGTAGGCTTTACACATGCCTCACGATAGATATAATCGAGGAATGGGCGGTGAAGTTCAGAGAGGTTGGTTGGCTCAGCAGGCCAGTAGTTCATCTGTACGTTGATGTTCGCATGGATATCAGAGTGCCATGCTGGGGTATTGTTGTCGTTCCAAATACCCTGTAAGTTAGCTGGGAGCGATACGCCACGGCTTGAACTGATGAGGAGGTAACGACCATAATTGAAGTAGAGTTCCTCTAAGAAGAGGTTGTCCTGCTGGTTGTCACGATAGCTACTGATGAGCTGTGGGGTTGGAATATTGTTCTTAACATCACCGAGGGTCAGCTGACAACGGTCGAAGAGCGACTTATAATCGGTCTTATGTGCTGCTAACAAAGCATCGTAACCCTTGTTCTGTGCACTATTCACTGTCGCTGTTGCACGACCTGCAAGGAGGTTAGTTCCAGACACATATGTCGGTGCGTCTGGGTCGAAATCGGTCAAACCACGGAGATAAACAGTCATGCTATTGGCACCATTTACCTCAATAATGCCCTTTGCATTCTTAGTAATCGTACCGCCATCTGTCACGATGCGCGCTGCACAATAATAGCTCTCTGGTGGTGTTGCGCCATGATCATCCTGGCGAGCGACCTGACCATCAAAGGTAATCGTTGCCTGATTGTTATTGTCAACGGTATAACTTACGTTACGTCCGTTCTGATTCTTCAGTGTAAGGGTTGTATTGATTTTACCGTTCTGTGAGGCTGTGTAGCGAACTACCACACAGCTATCAGGATTGCTTGCGAAGTAAGTACGACTGTATGCTACGCCATCCATCGTATATTTCACACCTGCTACGGCATCGTTGATATCGAGGTAACGCACGTAGTCTGTTACCTTTGACATTCCACGACTGCGGATATAAAGGTTGCCAAAGTTAAGATAATAACCGTAAGCAGCCGTGCTCGTCAGCCCACCGAGCTTACCGCTCCCAAAGGGTCTTGTCGTTAAATTTGTACGTCGTCAATGGCTACATCGCCCATCAAAGTTGCACCAAACTGACCGTTTCCGATAGGAAGACAAGAGGTCATCCAGTTGGTTGCGGGTTTTGTATACCAAAGCGTATATTTGTTGGCAGGGTTAAAAGTAGTAATACCTGACACTGGTACCAATGCTTCTGCAGGTACGAAGCGAACGACATTACCACCATCGCCTAAGTCCCAGAAGCTGATTAGCTTACCCTCACCAGCACCTTGGAACATATTAAAGAAGTTACGTCCTGTGGTTGACTTACCAATCTCGAAGCCACCCAATGAGTTATTTGACTCCACCATCGTAAAGAGCGTATCCTTCACGTTGCGAGCCTTTGCAGCGTTGACGTATGAATCGCTGATATAAAGAATCTTTCCACTCTTGCTAACAAAAGAGTATTTGCCGTCTTTCTCTGATACACGCCATAGCATGTCATCAAGATTACCATTATGCAATGAGGCTGTTTGGCAGGTTGCCTTATCCCCCTTGGCACTCAAAAGCCAGTTACCTGTCTGGAACTGGATGTAATAATAAACAGGATTTGCAGCTGTTGAGATGACTGGCATATAGTATGGGAACTCCATGTCATCCTTGCTGACAAAGGTCAACACGTTGTTGATGTCGCCCTTATCCCACAGTCCAATCTCTTGTCCAGCCCTAATCTCTCCCACTTGGTTCATCGCATGACTGTTAGTAGAGTCTGGTGCCAACTCGAATGCACCTGTTCCAAAGCTGGTATTCATACTCTGGAAGATGTGGAATGAGGTAATATCTGTAGCCTTAGTAGCCGCCATAAAACGCGAACTATAAGGATTTGTGCCATTGACATAAAGGGTACGACCGCTCTTACTTACCAACTGGTACTTCTTATTACGACCAAAGTTCTCTGTCGCTACTACCTTCCATAACTGGCGATCGCCATTCATCACCTGTGGAACGGCAGTGAGGCATTTTTGCTTTTCGCCCTTGTCTTCCAACACGTTGTTAGAACGAAGATACTTAACGTAATACCAATGCTCATTGCCTTTGGTACTGATGCGAGGATAACCTTGTGCAAAAACTTGTCCGACACATACGACAGACAAGAGAAAAGCAGCACAAAGACTCTTACAGATATTCATAATAGAGGATAAGATATTGTGATAATTATTTAATTATTAATGTTGAACAATAAGACGAAAAAGGGGGTTGTATCAAAATGGCGTCAGTGGCAAGTGGTAGAATTACACATGTTGTGCATCTATGCTTAGCCTGCTAACAGACACACCCTCAAGTGTATCCTTCCTTTTGATACAGCCCCTTAACCCCTATCTGCCCTTAGACAAGCGAGTCTATTCTTCTTTTTAACAGCATTGTCATTTGACAAATGGGGGTTAAACTATTTTCATTGTGAAACTTACTTCACAACAACCTTCTTGCCATTTACGATGTACAAGCCCTTAGCAAGACCATTAAGGCTCTTAGCTACCATGCGACCATCGAGGGTGTAGACATAACCGTCAGCCTGCTTCTCCTGTACCTTAACGTTTGAGATACCAGTAGCCTTATCCATAGCTACAATCTGGTCCTCGGTCAATACATCAGTGATTGGAACGAACTTGAGGGCGTTATTAGGGTCATTAACCTCCCACTTACCCATGAAGTGGTGCCATGCTATGTTGCCCCATGCATTGAGGAAGTTTCTTGTAGTTCTGTCGCTGCTGTCACCGATAGAGTAGCACTCGCTTCCCTTGTTGCTATCGAAGATGTAAAGAGTCTGTGGTTCAGTAGTTGCCATGAAAGCACCTGTCATCTTACCACCACCGCTCTTACCGTTGCGTACCCACTCGCCAGCATCGTTCTTCTTATACATATCGTTACCACCAGGCATCTCTGCTGCTAAATCAGTGTACTTGATGTACTGACCAGCCTCGTTAACAAGAACAATCTGATTGGTAGCAGCATCGAAGCTTGTTACGTGCCATACCTTATGACGGAAGTTTACGTCGTTCTCTACGAGAGAGTCAGCGATCAATGTATCGTTGTCTACAGAGAGAATCAACTTGTTACCAGTAAGACCATTCAAACCAGTAGGACCAAATGTTGGATTGTTTGCTGCTACTCTATTGAACTGGATGAAGTAACGAGACTCGTTGTTGTTCTTATCGAAGATAGTGAAATCATAGTTCCAGTGTGGAATCTCTACCTCAGAAGCCTCGATAAAGTAAACCTTTGAACCACCGTCGCCATCAGCCCAAGGACCATATTCTTTTCCTAACTCTTGTCCACCATAGATGTTAACATAAGAGTTTGCATCAGTGCCTGCAATCATCTTGATACCAGCATAAGCTGCTGAAGGGTCGTCATCGTGAGCTACAATAGTGTAGTCCTTGAAGTTATCACCTGGTTCTGTACCAGCTGCGAGACGTTTGCCCTCAGTGGTAAACATTGTCCAGGTCTGACCTTCTACTGAAAGTGTGAATGTCCAAACATCATTCTCACCCTTTGTACAAGTCCAAGTCTGCTTTTCCTTGTCAGCTTCAGTAGCGACCTTAGCTGTCAACTTTTCGCCATCACCATTTGCAGTGATGTAGCCCACCTTGTTGCTACCAACACTAATGTAATACTTCTTGCCGCTCTCAGGAGTTGAAACCCACTGAGCAAAAGTTGTCATTGCGACCATGCACAATGAAAGTAGAGTAAAAATTTTCTTCATAATCTGTAATAAATAATTGGTTTTTGTTTTATTTTTTAAATAGATGTTAGTTTCTACCTCGATTAGGGTTTACTATTTTCTACCGTTAAGTTGATATTTTAGGTTTTATCTTTTGGGCTTTAATAAAGGAGTCGTCTACCTTCTTTAAGTCGATGGCAAATATAAACATATTCTTTTAAATATTCATTGTTATATGTACAATGTTTAATATTTTTAACTATTGGCATCCGATAATCGTTAAATCGTTGATGCCCTCATGCTCAATCTTCTTTAGTCAAACAATACCTTATTACACTAAGAAATTAAGTCGTACGACCAAATAGAATGACCTTATTTATAGTCATTTACCTCCTTCCAAATAACAAGTTGACACCCTATCAGTAACCATTTGCAGAGCATTCAGCGCCCCGCACCATGTGTGCGAAGCATCCGCACACGATGTGCTAAGCACCGACACCACAGCATTAAGCCCATACTTCACTTTTCAGAACTAATATTTTATACTTATGATCACCCATGTTGGAAACGTTGAAGAAGACTGAAGACATTTTACAAAGCTATATATAAGGTATATACCGAGTGGAAACACCCTCCGTATTTGCGTCCTTTAATAGCATAATCAGCCATTCCGTAGTAAGTTATATACAGACGACGTGAACCATCTCTTTGAAGTTCTGTCCTGCTATTTTATTAAGGCAAGGCAGTATTATGTAACAATTAATTTTTAATTTAATAAAAAAGTATTATCTTTGCCACGAAAAGAACTTTTGCGTTTGTGCAAACGCAGAGATAGACATTCTTCATCAGAATGGAGGTCAACCTAAACAATAGAATACTCTTATTCTTAAACTTAAAATATTAAAACCTATGAATCGTAATTTTCTTTTGGTATTATCACTATTCATGTTTCTAACATTGACACCCTGCAATGCGCAGAGCAACAAGAAACTTTGCTGTGGACATAAACCTGACTCAGCTGTAATCGTGTTAAACAACCAGGCAGTAAACGCTTATACAAATCACTCGAACTCACCTGACTCTGTGAAGAAGGCGATGACTTTGCTTGATCGTGCTATTGAGAAGGACCCCGACTATCAACTTGCTTACGCTAACAAGGCGGAATATCTCAAATCAGGGCAATATTGCGCAGGCATTAGAGACCCTAAATGCTTACCTCAAGCGTAACCCAACAGAGCCTTACACACTTCTTGGTGCAGGTATATTCTATGAGAAGTTGGGAAACAAGAAGGAGGCAATGGACTACTACAAACGTGCTGAAGAAAACTTCAAGAGGCTATATGAGGAAGAACACGAGAGTCCACACGAGATAAACCGATATTTTGCCATCAGGTTAATGGAGGGACCTAAAAAGGCAAAGGCACTGTATGAGGCTGAGAGAGACCGCCTTGCTTCAGACGAACAACAACGCTTGCTGAATGATGCCCTTGTAATGTCTATCCTTGAAACTCCACGTGAACAGTTTTTTAAGTAGACGAGTTTATCACGTAAACAAGTGGACGAGTTAACCAGTTGCTTGTAGACAGGGTAATTGAAGACAAAGGGGAGTCAAGTGAACAAGTTAACGAGTAGACAAGTGAACAAGTTACTTGCTATAAACGATAAACTTATTCTTATGTTACATAATCTCTCTTTGCAAGCAACTTGTTTACTTGTCCACTCGCTAACTCGTCAACATAACAACGCAAGCAACTCGTTTACTTGTCCACTCGTAGACTTGTCTACTTAACAATGCAATCAACTTGTTAACTTGTCTACTCGTTAACTCGTCAACTTAACAACGCAATCAACTGGTTAACTTGTCCACTCGTCTACTTGTCAACTACCCCTCTTAACCATAAATGCCCCTAAGGTGAAGGACTTCTTCTTATGGTTATAGACCTTGAGGGAATACATACCATCGGACAGGGAACCGATATATAACTGGTTGTTTCTTACCGATTTAGCGTTAACGATGCGGAGGATGACACCCTGTAAAGAAAGGATTACATAACGATCGGCATCCGTTAGCTTTGCTGCAGCAGGGAGAGTGAGGGTGTTACCATCATTAGCGAGCAGTGAAACAGGAGACTTCGAAAGCGATGTAGACTTCATATTCTCCTGTAAAGCAGGCGTTTCTAATCCGTAACGGTCCATACCTCTAACCGCAAATAGAGATTAGGATTCACGTTCTTCAACTGCAGCGTCTGCCCAGTATAACGTGCAAAGAGCAGGTTTCGCGCATCCTCAGTATCAACAGGATAGGTGTAGCTGGCGTATATATTATAATAAGGAGTGACCGCCTTCCACCTCAGAATCACCGACTTATCCTCTCGACGTTCTACCAATGAGGAGTTGACAGCGTAAGGCATGGCAGCCGTTGACGCAACACCCTGCATCTTATGAGGGAGAGAGAAAGCGTAGCATTAAACTGCTTCTCAAAGTCGTAGACACCCTGCTTATTAGCCGTGAGGAAGTAAGAACGGAAGTGAGCATGTCCCACACCGAGGTCACGACTCACATACATCTGGCGGGTGAGGTCGCCCAATGTCCAATTACCCTCACGTGGATCGAGGAAGTAAGTACCCAAACCTGTCACAATCTCACGCTTATAAGCATTCTCAACCCAGTCTGCAACAAAAGGATAATAGTTGTCGCCACGGAAGTATTGCATCGGATAGAGCTGGTCCATCAGTCCTAACCTCATCCACTCCTGCGCCTCTTGTGAAACACGGTCGTGGGCATTGAAATTCTTTGAACTATAACGACTGAGGTCGGCATGCTTACCGATTGGCGAGCACGACATCTTCACCCATGGTTTGATAGCCTTCACCTCGTCGTGAATAGCACGCACAATGGCTGTAATATTGCTACGACGCTGGTCGGGCGTGTCGCCATCACGGTAAGAAAGACGTGGCCATCCGTCAGGGTAACGGATATAGTCAAGGTTGATACCATCCACATCATACTTTCTTACAATCTCTCCACAGATAGAGGCAAGGTAAGGGGCAACACCGGGATCGGCAGGTCGAGATAAGAACCCGTTGAGAAGTTTCTAATTCGAAAACCCTTCTTCATCAGCGTTCTACAGCCCAATGAGTTCTTTGCACCCACCGGAATCGTCGCAATCCATGCGTGAATTTCCATGCCACGTTTGTGACATTCCTCTACAGCAAAGCTGAGTGGGTCGTAGCCATAGCCCGGTGCCCTACCCTCAACGCCAGTGATACACTGGTCCCATGGCTCAATATCCGACGGATAAATCGTAGCTGCACGCACACGCGCCTGCAAGAGTACGGTGTTGATATTTGCCTTCTGGTATTTATCGAGAATGTCAATGAGTTCCTGCTTTTGCAGTTTGATGCTTTCTTCCGATCGTGCATAATTCTTCGGCCAATCAAGGCTGGCAAGTGTCGTAGCCATACGGCACGCGTCTCCCGCTTCGGCATTCGCTTCGTAAGATAGTCGGAGAGATTCGTCTGTGCTTGTGTTGTCATCGTTATTACGCAAAGGAGCGTAAATAAAAAAAGCTTCTTCATATATGAAATGATAATATACGTGATTTTGAGCGACTAATTAACCTGAGTTCAATGGGGTATAAGTATCTGTAAATTCAGTGATTAATGAAATTCCACCCCTTTATCCTGTGCGCTCTAAAGAACTACAAACAGAAACCACAATAGCCACCGAGGGCAAAATTACTAAATTATTTCGTATGGCAGATGACTTCTATTCGTTTTTTAATATATTGTGACGAAATACACGTTAAATCCACGCTAAAAAGCGGTTTATGCGGAAGGAGGAGTGGTAAAATCTGCTTTCTTCATGGAATCTATCTCTCTTTCTTTCCGATGAGTATGCGGTTTGTCGCCCCTTTTGACAAATGTGTCTTTGCGACTTTGCCCGCACATTCAATTAGTAAATGCGAATACTCTCGGTAAGAAATAGTTTACAAAAACTATGAAAAACACCGAGGGTTGCCCTGCGGCAGGGGGCCGCGCCCCCTAAGAGCAAATTCAAGTATCAAGATATAAAAAACAAAAGAGGAGGCCTAAAGTCTCCCCAAGATTAATTATCTTTGTATTTGATTATGTATAAACAATTAACCTCAGGGCAAAGGTACACAATATTTGCCTTATTACAAAAAGGTTTCTCTAAAAAAGAGATAGCCTTTACTATTGGAGTTCATTTCAGTACGGTTTACAGAGAAGTTGACCGTAACAGGTCACCTTACACTGGAGAATACCGTCCATTTCGTGCTCAGCGTATGGCGGAACGCCGCAAACGCCGTTTTCAGAACCCCCGCAAACTGACACCAGAAGTGCGTGCAACTGTCATTAGGTATCTGAAGAAGGATTGGTCTCCACAGCAGATAACAGGTAGACTGAGGGCTTTAGGAAAAGCGGTCGTCTGTCATGAAACCATCTATGAGATGATACGCAGAGATAAAGCTTCAGGAGGAAAGCTTTATCAACATTGTAGGTTCCAGCTAAAACACATAAATCACTGGCTTAGCAGAAAAGGAAGAAAACTACCGGACGGTAGGAAAAGCATAACAGAAAGACCATTAGAGGCTGATGGTAAACGATTTGGAGATTGGGAAATGGATCTGATTGTAGGACCAAGACGTTCAGCTGCTCTTACAATGATAGAAAGGAGTACAAATTATCTTATCATAAGAAAGCTACCACAACGATATAAGTCTGAACAGGTGAGCAAGGCTATTATTGATGCATTGAGACCATACAAGAAGAATGTAATGACAATTACAACTGATAATGGACCAGAGTTTGCACAGTACAAGGAAATTGAGCAGAAACTACAATGTGAGGTTTACTATGCAAAACCCTATGCACCATGGCAGAAAGGAGCAGTGGAGAATGCCAATATGCTTATAAGACAATATGTACCAAAAGGATTCAATATAAACACCATGTCAATACAGTATTTGGCATATATACAGAACAAAATTAATAGTAGACCAAGAGAAAAAAATTAAATTTTTAAATCACCAATATTTGTTTTTAACAAAAAGATTGAGTAAATTCGCACTTGGTACTTGAATCTACCGCCACTTGAAGCATTGGAATTTTATTTACAAAACAAGCTGAAAAATTTCCGATAATAAGGCTAAAAACAAGCGTCAGCAATACTCGCGTAAATTGTTCGTTATCAAGCGTTTGTAAAACTGTATTTCAAAAGGTGCTTAGTAAGGGTTCAAAAGGGCGTTAATAAGATCTCAAAAGGGCACCTTTTGCAAGCGGAAAGAGCCTCTTTTAGCCCCCTAAAGAGCATGTATTGGTTTTGAGATGAGTGAAAATAGTTTACAAACACTTTTAAACCAGAAAACAATAGCTTTTCTATTCATACTTCAATTTACCTTTCTCAATGATTTTCAAAGATTTACTCTAAAGACTTGCAAGATTAAAAATAAAAGAACTATCTTTGTCGTGACAGTTTCCACCACGCCTCTTTTTAAATGCGTACCAGGGTGGAACTTTTGCTTTTATACACTTATGAGTAAGCAAATAGCTTGATAAAAGAACCAATAAATAATACATGGACTAAGAAACTATAGACCCTTCAACACATTCGACTGAATCGCTTAAAAATACGAAGCGGTAAGAAAGCAGACGCAATTTATAACACAATATAAAAATTAAATTAACAAGAATGACAAATCTAAAAAAACAGGAGAAGTCATAACCTTTCAAATAACACATGAGTTATGAAACGTAGTAGATTATTATTAATAATAATAAATTATATTTATCACGATAATATTTATTTGATGTCTCCAATTGTTGATTGGAATTTATTAGATGTGCTAAATAAAAAAATATTCGAAATAATTATGAAAGAATTAGACCCATTTTGTTGAAATGGCAGGAAAAATGGATATATAAAAATTAATAGAAGATAACGAGATTGCTTTTTTTCTTTTATTCCAGAGAAATTACCATCAAAAGAAAAAAACTAATAGAAGAGAGCCTGAATTTCAAATAATGATTGATGAGAATGGTGAACTTGAAAAACAGGTAGAACAATAACATTAAAAATAATATGAAGAGAATAAAAAAATTATTCGTGTATTGGCAACTTATATTTGTCATGATCCATTTGCATATAGCCCTATCTGGACATGGGATGGCTTTCCTCCAATTATATATACAGAAAGGGAAAGAATACTTCCTGTATTAAAAGAATGGGAACATAAAGGATATTTAACTTTAATATATGATGAGAAAAATAGCCTTTATCCTTAACGTAGAAAAAAATTACCATCAAAAAGAAAAAAACTAATAGAAGAAAGTCGTAATATTAAATAAAGAATTATAGAAGTAGAAAAAGAAATTAACGAAGAAAGTATGGGACTTTGCCTATAGCTGCTTTATTTGTTCAAAGACAAATCATAGATAGAAGATAACCTGCATGTTACATGGCATAATAGAATATCAAAGGGGAAAAATGCAAAAGAGCTGGCACGCACTGTAATACATTTGCCATCTCCATTCAAAGAGCATGTCAAGTCTATTACAACTGACAATGGAACTGAATTCGCTTGCTATGAAATGATAGGCAAAAGCCTTGGTGTCACCATCTATTTTATAAAGAATGTCAATTTTTTCCTCATTCCAAATATTATCCTTACCTTTGTCTTAAGATTATTGACATAAAACCTATGGTATTACTTGTCAATCCTAAATTATTATTTATATCGTAATATTGCTATGATAAAAAGATTTATGCTGCTCGTTGCAGCAATGGTAGTGAGCATCGGTGCATCTGCACAGTTTCAAGAGGGTAAGGGCTACTTAGGTGCTTCCCTGACAGGACTCGACTTGCACTATAATGGTCATGACGGCATGAATATTGGTGTGCAGGCTAAGGCGGGTTACTTCCCTTGGGATAACCTCATGGTACTTGCTACATTCGATGCGGCACACAATGGTTCTGAGGCTGTTGCCGACCATATCAGCGTAGGTGTTGGTGGACGTTATTATATCACACAGAACGGACTCTACTTGGGTGCGGGTGTGAAGCTTCTCCATGCCAACCATAGTTATAACGACCTGATGCCGGGTGTTGAGGTGGGTTATGCCTTCTTCATCAACCGTTCGGTGACGATTGAGCCTGCGCTTTACTATGATCAGTCATTCAAGACACATAACTATTCGACAGTGGGCTTGAAGGTTGGTCTCGGCATCTACCTCTTTGATGATTAATCAAGAGGAAGCAACAGATATTATTTTAAGGACTGGCTGTCTGTATAGGGATGCACTTTTGGGGTGTGTCCCTATATCTCTCAAAATCAAAGCCATTGTCCTAATCGACTATATAGAATAAAAAAGAGGATTACAAGTGTAACCCTCCTTTCGATTATCTCCAGCCTACGAGAATTAATTTTAAATGCAACAATACCCTTCTCAACTCTTAGAACGTGCCGTAGAGGCTTTCTCACAGTTGCCAGGTGTGGGGCGCAAGACCGCTCTGCGCCTTGTTTTGCATCTGCTACGCCAGTCGACTGAGGACGTAGATAGCTTTGCGGATGCTGTTATACGTGTGAAACACGATGTGAAGTATTGCAAGGTTTGCCATAACATTTCCGATAATGAGGTTTGTTCTATCTGTTCTGACCCACGCCGTGATGCGTCGGTGGTCTGTGTGGTAGAGAACATTCAGGACGTCATGGCTATTGAGAACACCCAGCAGTTCCATGGATTATACCACGTTTTGGGGGGTATCATCTCTCCGATGGACGGTATCGGACCGCACGACTTAGAGATTGAATCGCTCGTAGAGCGCGTAGAAGAGGGTACGGTGAAGGAAGTCATCCTTGCCCTTGCCAGTACGATGGAGGGCGACACAACCAACTTTTTATATCTCACGCAAGCTGAAAGACACAGGCGTGAAACTGTCGGTTATCGCACGAGGTATCTCTGTTGGCGACGAACTTGAATATACAGATGAGGTGACGTTGGGCAGAAGTATTCTGAACCGCACACCTTTTGAATCTTAAAAACAACCATGGATAAAAACAAGAAAAATACTTCTTACTGAGTTCTTTGGCTCATGCCTTATCACACTGCTCATCATCGCGGTGTATGAACTTGAACTGATCTTGCCCGGTGCGTGGGCTGATATTGAAAGCAGCAATATGGTTACTGTGCAGTTTCTTATGCAGCTGTTGACCCTCGCTGCTATCCCACTTGCACTCTTCCTTTTCAAGATTGGCTACGTACACTCTGACTTACACACCGACGAGAGTCACGTCAGTCGTAAGCTGCTCTTCTGGGGTAGCGTGCGAATAATGATGCTTTGCGTTCCGATGATACTCAATACCTTCTTCTACTATGCCTTTGGGGATAGTGTAAGTTTCTTCTATCTTGCCGTCATCTTAGCGTTGAGCTTATTCTTCGTCTTCCCCAACAAGAAGCGTTGCGAGCATGAATGTTCTATGGATAATTCAGAACAAGCATAAATGAAGCTGAGCGTTGTCATCGTTAATTATAACGTAAAATACTATCTCCAACAGTGTCTTGAGAGTCTTCAGCGCGCTTTGAAAGGCGTTGAAGCAGAGGTGTTTGTGGTTGACAACCATTCTCATGACGGCTCCGTAGCCTACCTGCGCAGCCGTTTCCCTGATATTCACTTCATTGCCAGTGCGCATAACTTAGGCTTTGCGGGTGGTAATAATATTGCGATTCGCCAAAGTAAGGGCGAATATGTCTTACTACTCAATCCCGACACGGTTGTCGGCGAGGAGGTTATCCATGCTTCTATCGACTTCATGGATAGTCACCTAACGGCTGGAGGACATGGCGTACAGATGCTTACTCACTGTGGTGAACGAGCCTTAGAAAGTCGTCGTGGCTTGCCGTCACCCATGGTTTCGTTCTATAAGATGGTAGGACTTTGCAAGCACTTCCCACAAAGCGATCGCTTTGCACATTATTATATGGGTAGTCTGTCGTGGGATATTCCGGGCAAGATTGAGGTAATCAGCGGTGCTTACTGCTTCCTTCGCAAGTCTGCCTTAGACAAGGTAGGACTCTTAGACGAGGACTTCTTTATGTATGGCGAGGATGTCGACCTCAGCTATCGACTGCTGAAAGGTGGCTTTGAGAACTGGTATCTCCCCGTGCGCATCCTGCATTACAAGGGCGAGAGTACGCAGAAGTCGAGCTTCCGATATGTTCACGTCTTCTATGATGCCATGCTTATCTTCTTCCGCAAGCATTATGGCGGTATGAACGCACTATGGCGACTACCGATTAAGACGGCTATCTACGTGAAAGCCTTTGGTTCACTGATTGGTACAACCATTCGGGCAACGAGAAAGAAGTTGGGATTTCGCACTTCGAAAGCTAAATCATTCCCACATTATATATTTGTTACAGACAAAGATGTCATGGAAAAATGCCAACGATTGGCTACTGATAATGCCCTTGTAGCAGAGTATCGAGTAGCGGACAAGGATAGCTTGCAGCACACGCACACCGACCTACTCAAGGAGTTTGGAGGAAAAAGCCGACCTTACTGCATCGTCTATGACACCGACTTATTCAGCTATCAAGACATCCTGAATGTCTTTGCCGAACAGCCAAAACAGAATATTCACATCGGTTTCTACCATAGAAAGGAGAACAGAGTCGTCACCATGATGGAAGTTATAGGAGATTAAAACATGGAAAAGAAACAACACGTGGAAGTCAGACTGAGAGCTATGGAGCCGGAAGACCTCGATATGCTCTATCACATTGAGAACGATCGTAGCCTATGGAACATCAGTGCAACGAATGTTCCCTACAGCCGTTATGCCCTGCATAACTACATTGCTGATGCGAAAAACGATATCTATATCGACGGACAACTGCGTATGATGATTGAGAATCGTGAGCAGGAAATTGTCGGTGTGATAGACCTTGTCAACTTCGACCCAAAGCATCAGCGGGCGGAAATGGGTATTATCATCATGAAACCATTTCGCCAAAAAGGCTATGCACAAGCCGCTATTTCCGCCCTAATCGACTATACGCGCAATGGGCTACACCTCAAACAAATCTACGCTGTAGTAGACGTTGACAACGAGGTATCACTCCGCTGTCTTTCGTCCATTGGTTTTACAAATGGTAGTATACTGAAAGAGTGGCTTTATTGCGACGGACAATACAAGGATGCAAGGGTAATGCAACTTTTTATAAAAAAAGCATAAATTAATTTTTGGTGGAATAGATTTTTTTATTATTACCTTTGCACACGCAAAACAGAAAAAAAGGGTTTTAAACATCCATTTTGGTGCGTTAGTTCAGTTGGTTAGAATGCCTGCCTGTCACGCAGGAGGTCACGAGTTCGAGTCTCGTACGCACCGCAACTACTTTTCTAATAAAATGCATGGTGCGTTAGTTCAGTTGGTTAGAATGCCTGCCTGTCACGCAGGAGGTCACGAGTTCGAGTCTCGTACGCACCGCTTTAAGTACTCTGAAAATAGCATCAGAGTTTTCTAAAGAAAATCGTAAGTATCATAACTTCAAGGAGTTATGATACTTTTGTTTTCTATCACTTCCTCTTTTCGGAGTATGTGTAGATATACAAAAATATCCCAAAATACTCCACAACGGCTACAATTCAGCTACAGAAATTCTTGAATTTCAAAAATTGTAGCCAAGAGTGGCTACAGAGTACATCAAGAGTACGTAAGAATTGCTCATCATTTGAAAATTATGTTGAACTTTGCAGCATGGTTGTGGATACAAATGGCTACACAACTTTTTAGTTTTGGCTACACAAAAATCCATACTATGGCTACAATTAAAAACAAGTATTTATGAAGTCAATTTTTTTAAGTCAACATTCTATCTTAGAAGTAATTATGTGAACAAAGAAGGGAAGAATCCTGTGATGTTGAGAATCTATCTCAATAATGAGCGTCTCTCGATTGGATCAACGGGTATCTCTGTTTTGAAGTCTCTTTGGGATATTGACAAAGAACGTCTCAAAGGTCGAACAACTGAAGTCCTGAGGACGAATTTGCAACTCGATAATATCAGTACTGGGTTGCTTAATATCTTCCGACGTTTGGAGTTTTCTGATGATTTGTGTTTGGAACGAATCAAAGAAGAGTTTTTAGGAAAGAAAGGGGACATAGATACGTTTATGGCTCTTTTCGAGAAGCATAATGAAGACTTCCGAAAGCAAGTAGGAGTTTCTGTATCTGCTACTACTTTGCGAAAGTATGAATTATGCAAGCGTCACTTTGCAGAGTTTCTGAAGCAGAAATATGGTCGGACAGATATAAAGTTGTGTGAATTAAATTATACAGTCATCTATGATTTTGACCTTTATCTTCAAACAGTTGCCGGGCAATGTCGTAACACAGCAACAAAGACAATGAAGATTTTTAAGACAATAACCATTTTAGGTCGGAAATTGGGTGTGCTGCACCATAATCCGTTTGCTAATTACCATTTTCACTTGGAGCTTGTCGACAGAGGATTTCTCACTGATGAAGAAATTCTCAAAATTGTGAATAAAAAACTTACGATACCTCGTTTATCTCTTGTCCGTGATATATTCATTTTCTCATGTTTCACAGGGCTATCATACATAGATGTTGCCAATCTCACACCAGAACATTTAGTTTATATGGACGATAAACAGTGGATTATGACGAAGAGACAGAAGACGAATGTAGAATCTAATATTCTTCTTCTTGATATTCCAAAGCAGATTATAGCTAAATATAACAATAAGACTTATCGTGAAGGAAAACTGTTTCCTGTACTAAGTAATCAAAAAATGAATGCTTATCTAAAAGAAATAGCTGATATTTGCGGTATTGTCAAAAATCTTACTTTCCACATGGCTCGCCATACATTTGCCACTATGTCGCTCAGTAAGGGCGTTCCAATGGAAAGCGTGTCGAAGATGCTGGGGCATACCAACATTAAAACGACACAAATTTATGCCCGTATTACCAATAAGAAAATAGAACATGATATGGAACAGTTGGCTGGCAAGTTAGACAAGTTCAATGTTGCTATGGGCATCAACTCAAAATAATGTACAACCCTAAACCAAGAAGATTATGACAACAACAAAGAAAGAACTTTCTTACTTCCGTTTGAAGTTGGAAGCGTATCTCGGAGAGCATTTTCCAGAGAGAGTGAATGAAAATACGTTTATAACTGCTCGCGCAGACGAGGCATTGACAACTTACTGCGATGCTATAGCACAAGGTTTTTCTCACCCAGAAGCTGAGACAATGGCAAGTGAAGTCTTATACCAAGGTTTGCACTTTTCCAAGTATGACACGCTTGTATCTGTCTTAGAGAATGAGTTCGAGAAAGAACTCCCTTCTCCTCTTCCAGAAAGACTAACACCAATGCTTCTGAAGAATAAGGCTGTGCAAAGCGTTTTCGATAAGTATGAACTGACGGACGATTTTGGTGCAAGTCCAGAGTATGAGAAACTCTACACCGAACTGACAGGGACAATCGTTCTGATCATCGAGGTTAATGGTCTGCCAACCGTCAATAGTGAGAACATGACTTGATGTAACACCATCGGGAGCTTTTGTAGTGTCAAGAGCCAAGATAACTATTCTTCCCCACACACCAAGAGTTTAAGCAAACACTTGGCTTTGTGAGGCAGAATATCTTGTTATTGCTCTTGAACTATTAAAAGCTCCGATATGAATACAATCATCATGAATCAAGATGTTCTTAAAAGTGCGATTTCTCGCCGAGACAATAGAAGCGAGCTTCCATTGTCCTCACGGCTTAACGAAATCGTTCACACACCTGCCTTCATCAAGGCAAACGCATCGAATAAAACCGATAATATCAAGCAGCAGCCGACTTCTCCCAAGCAAGTCCGTCGCTTCGGTTGGACACGCTTCATCGAACTCGCAATCCTACTTTCCATCGTTATCGGTGTCATTTGGCTTATATCGAAGATGGTAACGCCGCAAGTCGTAACTGTCGTGTCAGTCATAGCAGGTTTTCTGATACTACGCTTTATTGTCAGGGTAATTCTAAAAGTGACATTTACGCTGCTGAGCATTCTCTTCTGGCTGGCAATTCTCTGTGCTATTCTGCTATGCGTGCTTTGAGAAGCACGCATAGCCGTTATTAAAACTTAAAAAAATTCATTATAGCTCAGTATTTCACATGTAATTATTATCTTTGTATTTCCTAAGTAGCCCTATTAGCTGCTAACTGCAAGAGGTAAAACTACTTTGGTGAAATAAAATGATTAAGATTTTGAATAGACATCTTCGTTCTTTTTAGAACTGTTAGAACGAGGCTCTGTCTCAAAATCACCAAACAGTCCAGTGCTGCAACGGAAAGCCTGTGCATGTTCGTGCATATACACGTTTTCGCTTTGGTAAGTGGGAATTCGTAAGAGAATATTGTAGAAGTTTACCAAAAAGGTAAAGTCCTAGTCCATTATTGACCAGTAATGAGCGTTTTTTATGGGTGGTTATCTCGCATTTTGAGATAGCCACCTTTTCTATTTTCCACTACGAGCGTTGCACTTTTGCTTCTTTTCCTATGCTCCACGATATGCGATGACAAGGAGACGGATGCTGTTCCCTTTTTATTCGCAAAGGTAGTACGGGGCTTGTGGCTTTCAAAAGGTCTGTGCCGCTTGGTTTGTCTGGAAAATCTCCACACCTACGGGTTGTATTTTCCGCCAAAACCTTGTGCAAGCCCGCCCCGCTACCTCTATTTTGCTACAAAAAGGAATCAGCATACTCCGATCTTTGGACGCATAAAAAAAATGTCGCTATGGATAAGCAAAAAGTAAATACAACATCTTCGATGAACAGAAAAGGATATAGCTCCTCCTCTCATTACCGCATTAACCCTACGGCTGAAAAAAGTGAGCAAGTGTTGGCAATTAAGTTTGTACAATGGGACGTTCCCCCGTTGGAGAGCCTTTGTAATAGCAAAGTATATCTCCTGCGTATGAAACTCTATCGTGGCGAAATGATGAGCCGTGAGGAAAAGAATTGGCTATGTGAAGCGGTGAACTCAAACACCTATTTCCGCACAGCCGTTCCATTGCAAGGCTATCGCTTTGACTTCTTTGATGTGCTGAAGAAATACCTTGTCAATCAGTACGGACAATGGACAGAGTATTACGCACCCGACAGAACAAGCCTAAGAGCCTACCTATATGGACGTATCAATCAAATAGTTGAAATTCCCAAGTATTAACAACATCAAAACATATACGACAATGAAAGGAACAGAACATTTCACACGGACAATAGCCGAGTATCTCAATCAGCGTGCTATGACAGACCCTTTGTTTGCCCCTAACTTGATGAAACCGAACAAGAATATCGAGGAGTGCATCACCTACATTCTTAATGAAGTGCAGAAAAGCGGTTGCAACGGCTTTGATGATGATGAAATCTTCTCTATGGCTGTTCACTACTATGATGAGGACGATATAGAAGTCGGCAAGGCTGTTTCTTGCCAAGTAGCCGTTAATCACGTTGTAGAACTCACAGAGGAAGAAAAAGCCGAAGCAAGGCAGGAAGCCATTAAGCAATATCAGCGTGAGGAACTTGCCAAGATACAGAGCCGTAACGCACGAGTGAAAAAGACGGAGAACATAGCAACCCAAGTACAACCATCACTATTCGATTTTTAAGCCTATGAAACCGAGAAACAAATTTGAAAAGGAGGTTTTGGAACAAAGCAAGCATCTTCGCCCGATAACCAAGCAACAAAGTAAGTGGGCATTCCGTGAGTGTATTGACCACTTCGCCTACCGCTTGCCAAAAGGTCGCACCACTTGTATGGATTGTGGGCATAGTTGGGTAATGAACAAACATAAAGAAACTTGCACTTGCCCTCATTGCAGGGCAAAGTTACAGGTCAAGGAAACCTATGAGCGCAAGTTGCAGCAGAAGCAGTATTTCACCCTACTTACCACTTGCGGAGAATTTCAAGTATTACGTATGTTCCTACTTATTGTGGGTATGGAGAAAGGTTACAAAGCACAGACGTCTATAATTGAGATTGGGCAATATTGGTGGAATATGCAGGGACGAAAAGCAGTGGTTGCCATACAGAGGGTATTGGGACACTATGTTGATACTTTTTCTTATTATAGTCCTATGGCGATACGCAACGATAATGAAGCCTACCAGCATATTGCCTACTCACCCATATATCCGAAGTTCAAGGTTACAGACATACTTCGTAGAAATGGTTTTAAGGATAATTTCTATGGCATCGTGCCTACTAAGTTTATTCCTGCATTACTTACAGACAGCCGTGTGGAAACATTGCTAAAGGCAGGTAGCACAGACCATTTACGTTACTTTCTTGGTAACAGGAGGACTTTTGAGGAACTATGGCAGCCCTACAAGATTGCAGTCCGTAACGGCTATGAGATAGCAGACATTTCTCTTTGGAGTGATTATGTAGATACACTTAGAAGATTAGGAAAGGATATTCATAATCCAAAGTATTTATGCCCCACAGACCTTAAAGGCGAACACGACCGCAGGCACGAGGAACTTCTCAGACAGCGTGAAAGGGAGGAGATAGAACAGAAGCAAAAGAAGGCTATGGAAGATGAAAAGCGTTTCAAGGAACTCAAATCCAAGTTTTTCGGTATCTGTTTCACGGACGGCACAATCCAAGTCCACGTGTTGGAGAGCGTGCAAGAGCATTTAGAAGAAGGTGTATCAATGCACCATTGCGTATTTTCTAATGCATATTACCTTAAGGAAGACTCCCTATCCTTTCGGCTACCATTGAAGGCAAGCGAATAGAGACCATTGAAGTATCATTACGAACTTTGGAGGTGGTGCAAAGTCGTGGAGTGTGCAACAAGAATACGGAATACCACGAGCAGATAGTAAACCTTGTGAATGCCAATCGAGGACTTATAAGCCGAAGAATGAAAGCAACGGCATAAAGTATGAACCATTAAATTATCAGAGATATGAAGACAGAGATTGAGAACATCATCTACAACTATGCGAATGAGATACCGCATATTCTCATTAGGGTTATCAACGCAATAACTCTATCCGACAACAAAGAAGAGTTAAGGTCAGCTATCAACAAAATTGCCAAAGAAACAGAACTTGACAAGTTCTTTGCATACGGCTATGGCGCACATCATTTTTGGCTTAAACACCGCAAATTATCCAATGGAGAGCCAAAGGAATATAGATTATTAAAGGTTGAATTTTAAGATTATGAAGAAGAAATTTTACAGAGTTCGGACGCAATACATCTTTGAAGGAGTGTTTGATGTGGTTGCGGAGAGCAGAGAGGAAGCACGGCAGAAAGTCCTGCAAAATTGTGGGTTGGTGATGGGTGGTAGCATTCACAGCACTTTGCCCGATGATGAAATAAATTGGGCTTTTGACAAGCATCCCAATAAGCACATAGACAGGATAACGAAAGTCCAGAAATAGCATTACAAACTATGCCAAGAACCACGCAAACCGAAAATTGCGTGGCTTCTTTTCTTTGTCTTTGAACGAGTAGGCGACCAAAGCAAAGAAGCAAAAGAAAGTCGCAAAGAAACTTAAATTATAAGAACTACAATATTTTAAATTGTCAAACAGGCTATTTATGCTTATTCTGTCTGCAAATAGAATCTTTTGTGCTCATAATATTGACATCTTTATCTTTTGCAAATTTGTTTTTTGTATATGAGTTGTGTGAAGTTTCCGTTTTATTCTTTTCTATATTTCTATTATTTATGATTTGAGTATAAACATTGAAACCTGTATTAAACAAAAGTGCAAGAATTGATATTATCAAGGCCCCATAGGTCAATTTAATTTGTTTTTGAAACCGTTGTTCATCTCGTGATATAAATCCTCTGTTACAGAACAGCCTAAATTCCTCCGTGACATATATTTCCTTTTCACAATATTCTATCAAAAGATTAGTAATATTAGAATCTGGTATATCCGAACTAATACAAGGCAAATTAACGACCCCCCTTCCCATACTCATTGGATTTTGAAATTGGTTTGCCCGACGCAAGGTCATGATATAATGTTCTTTCTCTAATAATTGTATCAAATTTACGACCTCAAGAATAAGTTCACAAACCTCTGTATTACGCTTTTTGACATAATTTAAATCTTCGTCTGTAGGACTTTGATTTGATATAGTTACAAGAATTTCTACACTAGAGTATTGCCTATTCATGACAATTCTGACATTATCTAATTTGTCATCTATTATATTGCCAATATAATTATTATTTCCATTTCCTTGCAATATACTATTGCAAAATTGTCGTTCTTCTTTATTTAAGCTTCTCATTGATTTAATCTTTTAAAAATAAAATGGGCAACAACCTACTCTCCCACAACTTTGCAGTACCATCGGCATTTTCGGGTTTTACTTCTCTGTTCGGAATGGTTAAGAGGTAGTTCCACCGCAATTATAGTCACCCTCGATAACTTTAATAAGATGGTAGCGTAGGCTACCAAGCAGCAAAGAATAGCGTCAAAGATAAGATTGTTACTATCTTAACAAGCAAGATGGGCAAACACATACCACATAGTGATACTATACTTGCTACGAAACAAAATAGTAGTAGCATTTCCTATACCCAATCAATCTTTGTTTTCGGTCGTTGTTTCGAGTCGCATATCATCTTTCCTATATGTGCCAAATAGCTTACTACAGCAAGCATATCGGCTACAGGGTTGCCCATGGATAAAATGGAAATTGCAACAGAAACGAAACCAGTCAAATTCTCTGTAGAGTTTAACGCCTTTTTCACGGCGGGAACTGCCTAGCATCTCGCTAAGCAATTCTAACAATAAATTTTATTCTTCATAAAAAACTAATTGTTAAAATTAATATTAAATTTATCTATACCATACATGATGGCTTATGTACTTCAAGCCTATGGATAGAAGCACATTTGCAAATATAAGAAAAAATTAGTATATTACTCTTTTAATTCTCTATTAAATAGTAATTATAAGCTAAAATATACAAAATAGGGAATACTCCACCTGTCTGCGTTTGACTAATCCACGCAAAACTTTTCCCTTATATCGGCAGAACGAAATATACTCTTGATAAAAGTTCCTATCTCCAGCCTCTATTTTTCGCAGCAGTCGGCTTTTGGGATGCTTGCCATAGCCGAGCAATCGCCCCACACCTACATTATAGGCAAGCAAGGTCAGCAGTAGGGCATCCTTGCCATACCCTTTGAAGTGTTCAAAGCATTTCCATAGGTCGGCACGAAGCAGCGAGTCAGC
>BNJU01001029.1_pt1 | contig 98816 bp, 143 predicted proteins | sample 8539281 | NCBI WGS metagenome assembly BNJU01 (sample SAMD00202456, study PRJDB9452) | human saliva metagenome | isolation source: human saliva | place: Japan | reverse complement strand
GGCTAACAATTTGCGAAATCATAATCACAGTTGGATCGCGGTGGATTCAAACTGAATCGCCAGACAGAAAATAATCTTCTACTTAGTAGAACGTTACAACAGGTACGTACCTTCTTTCTTGACGCTTCACTTTTAAGTGTGGTGCAACCTGTGGTAACGTATTTTTCGCATTATTACTGCCAACATTCGGTTCGCATCACCAATTGAAGCACTGGCATCGGTACAGCACCATCTTCCTGAGGTTCTTCCTTGGCTGAAACAGAGGCAATGTACTTGGTTGCGGGTTCAATGTAGCCGTTACCAAGCTGTAATAAATTCAGAGTACCATTGCTGCGGTGATGCTAATGCCTTAAAACTTTCGGAGATAAACGTTGTCACGTTTCGCAGGAAATAATTTTGTAGCTCGACCATCAATATCCACGTTTAATAGTTGCGGCAGATGAAAGCCCTAATGTACGGCTGATTTGTTGCGCATTATGGCGTAAGTCCCCGCTTTTCACGGTGAAATCTTATGCGCATTGAGCGGTATCAAATTTAAGATCAGATTGGTATAAACGACTTTGTACAAGTTTTGCATATCCTCTAAATTTACCCTTACATTGCTAAATCACAGCGATCTTGTGATGTGCTGATCCCACACAAAACCAATTAGGACCTTGCTCCCTGTAATTCTGAGACATAAAGCCTTGTACAGACACTTCAGGGCAAATTCCTTTTTATTCAACTCATTCATGATAGCTGTTTGGCTTTGAGCGTTCTTTCAATCTTTAAAAAAGTCTAACGTTTAAAGATTGGACAGAACTTAACACACCAATCGTCATCGCAAAACTGTACAGTTAAAATCTCTTGATAAGTGTCATCATTTTTAGTCTATGTTTACGTTAATTTAGAACCGACGCTATAAATGCGCCCTTATACTGTGATTGTTGTTCATGAAGTGATTTAAACTTTCTTTTAAGGTAAATTGTAAAAATGATTGCCACAAACATCAGCAGCCCATTTACGGTTTTGCCTGTCCTTAAGTCAAGTGATACATACATAAGCTACATTCACTTTCTAGGGTATGCTCTACTCGTTGTTCCAATTTACTTGAGCCTCATTGGTTAACTTATTTACGGGTCATCAGTAGTGAAAGCGTTAATGCTACGATACCGAATAAATACTGCTCCAACTGGGGTTGAAACAAACTCCTTTAAACAGCGCATGTGCACCGCCATTAACGCCGTTGGAGAATATATACCGCAAGTCAAGGCAATGGTCATGAAACTGTGAACCATTTGCGGCCTATAATCGCCACCGCGCACGGAATGGCTTCACCCTAGCAATGTGGCGGTCGTTTTCTAATACCACAATCGCATCGATACCGCAAACCGATATGCAGACGGTATCAAACACTGTAAAGTCGTGATTGTGGAAAATCAAATGATTAAAAACCTTATAATTACCCGATTAATGATCGGAATGATAAGCAGGATTAAATCGCGCGAATGAACCAATAAACGCGTCACCACCAGCGATCAGCGTTGCCTCAACAATCGTTTGGGTGCTGATCATTGATTGATAATCACGCAATTGTACGGTCATATAGAATATCAGATTCAATAGCATCGGTAGATTATTTTAATACTGTCATATAGCGGACGTGCTGCGGCTACCGTTAATGGGTTGCTGACGGTGGGTTAATCAACAGCTGGCGAATCACGCCATTGGCTACCGCACGTGAGCTATCCAGCGTTGTTAACTCAATATCAGCGATATAACGGCAAACCTTCTTTATGCGTTGAACGTCTGAATTAAGTTACCTAATTCTTCAACCGGTTACATCCGTCGTTTCTGCTTTGTTTTGCGGTTTAAGTAAGCCGTATATTACCTGCTGCTGTTTGAACGTTATTCGCTGATAATGCGGACATCTTAATGGCCGGCGAAAGGTTTGAGCTGCCATTTTTTCTGGGTCTAACCAAGCTGATACTCTGATGCAAAATATCTACACTTACCACCTTCGGTGGTGCGGTTTACCACGTTGAATATAAGTCTGTTGCCAGCATCGGTTTGTGGGGCGACTAATATACATAATCCCGAACCACCAGTTGATGAGAAATCGTTGGATCTTCAATACCCACTTGGCAATTCAGAACGAACTGAGGTTAACTTTGGTAAACATCTACCATCGCATTCGGATCCGTATTTAATTTCATTTTGCAGGCGGTTAATACTTGGGCGGCTGGGCGACATATAGTCCACATTATCCCTTTTCTGCTCTTCAATTTTGGAAGTAACAAACGCGATTAAGTTTGCATCCGCCCTGGATGTCTGTGGTGCTGTAATCACCATCGTGGTCCTTTCCGGATATTCGCGCACAATTTCGAGATTGCTTGTAATCTAAAATGATTAACCAAGCTAATCGAAACTGTAGCCGGACTGACGAATAAATATATCAGTAAATTCATTCGCTTTCTAATTCAAAATTCGTTTTATTCCGCAGGTTGCTCCGGTACTACGCCGCTTCTCCGCCAGACTTTCAGCCATTGTGCTTGGTTTTTATGACATAGTCTGAATTTTATACGCTTGGCTATGCACTGGTTGCGCGGTACGCTGACGATCTTCGTAAACGCAGTGATTGATTTTGCACGTTTTGTTTGCCGCTTTTCTGCCGCTGAAATTTCAATCTTCGTCAGAGGTGCGGTCAAAATGAGCGATTCGCCATACATGTTCTTGCGGCTACCGCCGTAACAACGATTCGATTATGTTCTGTTGGCAGCCACGCCAGCGGTAAACCTGCGGACATTAATTTGCCTCTTCTGGTTTCCGTCGTGAACATCCGCCGACCAGTTGAAGAATTAATTACTTAAAGCTCAATGGCAATGCTTTTGCTGCGGTTGCGCGCGCATCTGCCGTAGCCGTGCGGCCAATATGCAGATTTATCTAATGGTTTGCGCAGTAAAATCACTTTCATCGAAGAACGTCTTCTTTGCTATTTCGGTACCGTTTTAGGCGCGTGGTAACATTCTTTCACGATACCGGCTTTTTGCACCGTAAATGGCGCGGCGATTTGGCGACTCAATGGTTGCTGGCGAGCTCAATGTTACGCGCTGGTAGCTGCCGTGGTTACGTTATCTAATTCTTGACGAGAAGCAGCACCCACTGCCCATGGGTTTGCATAACGTTGATAGGTTCGACGTAACACCAAAACTGAACCCTTGTAAGCTTGCACGCTCAACGGAACTATCACTCAAAACTAACAAATCACCCTTTCACGCTGTGCTTTGCAGAGCACTTTGGGCACAGTTTGGCACTTTGTACATAACATCGCCTGTTTGATTGAATTCTGTTGTTTTCAATGATCAGCGTCCATTCTGACCTGCTGTCGTGCGCGGTAGGCTGTTTGGGTTTGTTTGCTAAGAAATCAGCAATACCGCGCTTTCATATGATTGAAAAATGGTACGGCAAAAAGGTGCTTCATCGCCGCAGCAATTTCAAAAGAAAACGTAAACGCTTTTGGTCTATTCGTTTGATTATATTTGGAAAACTCCATTAAAGACAATAAATGACTATTTCTGGTGCACCAAGGCGTTCAATGACAGATTCTAACACAACATCGGTAACCGCTATGCACCGAGAAATTTGTTGTGAGGCTAAAACTATTGCGGTATCTGAACTCAGCAAAAATAAAATTCAGTTCTAAATTCTTCTTTGTTGCTGTAACGTCCATTGAGACAAAACTGATCCTTTGAATATCGCTCTTCAGGTTTCAATAACAATGATTTATCTTTAGTTCATGTTTGACAAACCGTTGGATTTCTTGAAGAAAATGCCAAATATTCTCATTTTTCTGTATTCGAGAAAAAAAGGTTGGTTTTCATCAAAACTAACTTCAATCGCCATAACAAACTTATTGAACACTCGACGAGCAGAGGTGTGCTATGTAATACGCCATGAAATAAGATAAATCATTGCCGCTGCGATGCCGGCAACCAGCTAACTTATGCATAGAAGATAGTAATCCTTCTTTTGCCATAAGACGATCTGTTCCATCGAGACTCCTCGCTGACATCAACTTCGTTTTAGAAGGCTTTACTTGTCGCATAATAAAAAATTAAATTCTTAGGGTTATATATGAAAGGTCATTTAAGATGAATACTTAAAATGAATGAACGTTCATTTTATTGATTTTTGTTTTTGGCAAAGTGAAATATAAAAAAAGTGCAGTTGTACAACCGCACTTAAACTTTCTCGAATTACATTCCAATCACAACGCTCGCTACTGATTTTGCTTTATCTTGTGCTGCTGTTGCTGCATCTCATTACCAAATGGTCCCTACACGTACGCGGTTCCATTCTTCACTTGTCGCAATTTGTGCATTTACGCCAGCCATCGCTGAACGACAGCAGCAGCTTTCTGCTTGTGCACGATTTTAAATACACCACATTGTAAGCAAATCTTTTGCCGCCAGCTGTACTTGTTGTTCCGGCGGGTTTCGGTTCTGCTTTCAGTTGCTCAGTTTAGCTGGTTCCGTTTAGCTGGTTCCGCCTTCACTACTTCTACTTTTTCAAGGAGGTTCTGTTTCTTCGCTCTGTTTTTTTTTAACAGCTCAGGCTTTTTTCACTTCCGTTTTTGCTGTTTGCTGCAACTGTTTTGTGTTGGCTGAGCTTGCACTGTCTCAATGCTGGTTGAGCTTGCGTGCTTGAGCCGCGGCATATTCGCACTTTTATGCACGCGTTAGAGCTTCTGATTTTTCGCTTCTTCTGCCGCTTTTTGTTTCTTTTTCCATTTGAATCAGCACTTGACGCTGTTCTTCCAAACAAGCATATTTTTTCGCGTGAAGAAGTTATTATCCACCGGCACCGTACGAGTTCTAATTCTTTAATATAGTGCCACACCTCTTCTGGGCGATTTAGTACTTTTCGGTGTGGTTTTCCGGCGGTGTTGTCGTCTACAGGTGCTGGTGTTTTGCTTTTAAAAGTAAAGCCCTAATCCAAACCTAATACCGCCACCAACGCAAGACAATTAAGGTATTGCGATTAAACTTTCTTTGTTTTCTTTATTATTTTTTGAGTAACTTCGACCCGCAAAATCTCGATGAGCCACGATAAAATCCTAAAATATTCGATAAATTAAACTTAGAGTATAAAAACGCTTAATTCTACTGGAAAACAGTGCATTTCTAGGGTTTTTCTTCAAATCAATGGATCCGTCTAAAATCAACCGCGCGGAGACTTTATCAGCTCTAGAATATCGACTTATGCCGTCTGTGGTGTTTCGAAGCGTGTTGTAACAACAATTGCCAACGATACTGTCACTTTTTTTTGCTGAACGGTGCGGGAATTGGCTAACACTTCAGCCTTCAGTTTTTGCTCTGAAGAAAGACGCCAATTGCGACAATGCATTTCGCCTCTTCAGGCGGCGACATTGCTTTAAACAACGCGGAAACTAAACCAGGCAAGCCCATATTAGCGTAACTGGCGTTTCTTCTGCAAAGGCTTGATGGCGCAAACTGGTGGTTAATAACGGGTGATCCGGATAATGCGTGCCAACCACTTCGCCTGTTTTTTCCGCCCTGCTGGCAATCCTGCAACCTGCACATAAAAATGAGCCAAACGCTTCGGCTCTGAAATCAAAAGGGAAAATAAGGCATTATCCACATTCACTAAAAACGTAAGGTGACATTCGGGAAATGGTGCCTTTGGCTAACATTTGGGTGCCAATTAAATCTGACTTTTGTGAATATCCTCTAAATAACCTTCAAGCTTGCCTTTCTCGCTGTACTATCACGATCGATACGTGCCCAATATTATATTAGAAACGTGCTTTTAAGTTTCCTCAGTTGTTCTGTGCACCCTCGACCCGTTGTGACTAAATGCGTTGAACCACAATGGCACATTGCATCAGCACTGTTTTTTGTGCACCTGATGGCAGCGTAAAACGCGCTGATGTTAATTGATAAAGTATAAGGCTTTTCGCAATGATGACATTCATCAATCCAGCACATTGCAACAACGCCAACGCTTACGAGGGGCCAAATCCACGTCGATTGAGGAATAACAACGATTACCTTTTCTAGATGTTCTTGCGCACGTTACTGTAGCGGTTCAGATAAGCGTTTTGAATTCGTTGATGTTTCGTCGTCACAAACTGAAGATGCGGTTGCATTTCAGCCTTGCAGTAGCGCAAACTGATGAAGTATTTACCATTTGCGTTATTCACACTTTCAAACACGGTGTGTAGAACCCGTAAGGTAGGAATAATGAGTTTGCCGGTGGCACAATGCCACAATCTCTCATGATAACGCCAACCATCGCTGTTTTAAACGAACCATCGCCTCTTCATCTAAAATATGATTAAAAGCCCGAGATCTGAAAACTGGGTGAAAAGCGCGGATCTCGTACCAAATGCGATTGCACTCCTTCCTGTTCTTGCTCGCTCCCAAAGCGCTGCACGTATCATTCAAGTTAGATACGGCCATAATTTCTACATTAAACGAGCTTGGAACATCTCCATTCTGAGGGTAATAATTTCAGGAACCTTTAAAACCTGTTTGCCTTTCTTTAAGATTTCTTCAATATAATGGAATGATTTCAATCTTACCTAAACTAGTCACGCCTCAACCACAATAAAGCCTTCTTGGAAAAGCAACTGGCTAAATGCAAGGGCTTGTTTAACTGTTTAGGTGGTTATCAGGAACCGCTAAAGAAGTTATCCTAGAGCTTGCTGCCAACGTTAGTAGACACAATAATCTCTTCCATAATCTTTGCCTTTGGGCTGACCAGGTGTGAACTGATTTCTGACTGTACCTTTTTTAGACTTGCGTGAGCAACAAATTTAAAACTTCAATTTGTTTTTAAGCGCGTTTAATACTGGTCTACCTTTGTTTTCCGAGGTCCGTAATACGCCAAAGGTGGAGTCATTTTAACCGCACTTTCTCCGTACAGTTGACTGGCGCGGGGCCAGAAATAACACATCGCCTAAACGCGGTAATAGACGCCGACCAATATGATAAGTTGTCGTTAAAAAGTGATTCAGCATCAAGCACATGGCCGTCGGTTTAACTTTTCTTTTGCCCGCCGAAAGCCGACCGTCACCGTCGACTCTTTTTGCAGGCAAAGAGCGCCAGCACTCGCCCGCCAACGATTGGCGTCAAGTCAGGCGAATAGAGATAATCAAAAAACCGGAAGCGGTGCGACTATTTAGCTCGGACAATATTCATAACAAAAAAACAATTAATTTTCGCTATTATGCGAATTAGGTGGAAAAAATCCCACAACCTTGCGCTTTTTGGTGTATATCGCCATAATTTTAATTGACAGATAAAAAGCAAACGAAGCGCGAAACCTTTGCTGATCAAAAACGTAAAACCGTTGAAACGGCTGAGTTTACAGAAGATGGTCATTGTAACTGTCGTAACTTTGTGTTTGCCGGGACAGAATTAACCAGTGATTTTCAAAACACTGATGTGAACGATCTGGGTGATCTTGGATTAGATTATCAAAACGCCCTTTTGGTTTGCTGCTATTGTAGCAATACAAACTATATAGAAATTGAAAAACTCGGGATGGGAAATCTCTGGTGGATGCTGACTGAAGCGATCTGATAGTGCTCGGTGTTGAAGTGCACACGCGTTGTGGTGCCTGTGCTTATGCGGTGAAAAAGGCGTGAAAAACCTTCGCGTAAGTGCCATGATGCTACAAGAGTACACGTGGTTGCCGCGGGCATGGTGCGACGGTTTGGATCCGTGGCATAAAGCAAACATCATAAACGCATTGTTCAACTGCGCCGACAATTTCGCCTGGTGACAATAAGCTGATCGCTTATGGCTACGGACTGGAGCGCTGCAGAACAAATGCTCGAAGTGCTTTCAGCCAGTAATTTATTAATGCGGTGATTATATTCGTCCTGATTTCGCCTCTTACCGGTGAGCGCGGCCATCGCCGGTCTGGTGTGGGTTTATACTTTGAAAAAAATAATCATCGAGATGATGACTATACTTATTACCTTAACGGAGAACATTGGTAAAGCTAAATCAACGTCGGCGTAAAAAGCTATGGCTGAATTCAGAATTAGGCTTTTGGTGAATTAACCGGTTGCTGGAAGACCAGCGTGAAACTATCGGTGAAACGATAGATCGTTTTATTTGCCGGTGGTTTCGTAAACAGCTTAGCTTATGATGGCATTTATTTACGTGGAAGCTTAGGTTGGCAGAAAAATCAACTTAAATGTGATGAAATATCCTTAATTAATTTTAATGGTTAGAGAATAAATTACATGATGAAATCAGTGAATTATTTAAATAAATTTGGTGGGATTGCCTTAAAAACGCATATGTTAAGCACTCTTCAGGGCGGTTAATACCCCATCAATCATTTCTTATATTTAACGTTTATTTACGCTTCCGGTTCCTTTCAAAACTCTTGATCTACCTCAAGAAAAGTGTATATTTCTTAAAAACTTCTCCTTTGGTAGTTACTATTTTGTATAAAGACTAGATAATGCTCCCCTTGAAAATACCCGAACTTTAAAGAAAAATAGCGATTGAAAGAGTATTTAAGCAATTATTACATTGACGAATTTTGTGTTATTCTGAAAACCTTTAAAATTCAAAGGTATAAATGCTATCCAATCACACCTTGGTCATTAAACAGACTTTACAGATAAATGTACTCGATGCGGTGATTGCATACGGGTATGTGAAGCAGTGTCAAAAGGCGATGGCAGCTTTCTGAGCCTGGTTGTTGGTAGATAAAAAATGTGTTTTGATGCGTTATGGATTCATTAGAAGAAAGAGCCTTGGGCACGCGAGTTGAAGTTACCCAACGCAATTCTGGAAAATCGGTGAATGTCGAAGTTGCCAGATAGCTGTCGATGGATACCGTGTTTTCGATTACGAAAACAGTGTAGTTAATGGCAGCCATTTGGACTGAAAGTTGTAATGGTTGTGGTGCTTGTTTAAGCGTTTGCTTAACAAAACAATAAAATTCTTAATTTGAAACAAATACAGATTAGAATCAATTTGTGAAAATAGAAAACTTCGTGTATACGTGTGCTTGTGCAATGAACCTGAAAACAATGAAGATCAAGAAACTCTTTGGCTATTTCAGGTGCCAAAATTCATTGAAAAAAAATCTGGAAAACAAATTGGTGGTTACAGTAACCAAATCAATTAGCTGGCAGATCTGGTTATTAAAAAAAGTATCCCAGGAGTAATTGTCGTGTATTTAATTTCTGTTCTCAGATGAAAAATAAATAATTTGGGTATACATTTGTATTAAAAATTCTAGCAACAGTGGGAAAACTATGGAGACAATCATTAGAGATTTTGTAATGATGCGACATTAAGCTGCCAGGCCTATGTCATCACAAGCAGGTGCAGAAGATATGGGCATCAAATGGATAAAAGCCCATGCCGTTTCTGTAGTACAGGATGTGGCGTATTGGTAGGGCCAGATGGTCGAGTTGTCGCAACTCAGGCGTACAGATGCTGAGGTAACCGCGGTTTAAACTGTATAAAGGTTACTTCCTTTAAATCATGTAGTTGCAGATGTACTGACTCAAGTCATTGTATGAAGGTGAGAATTCCATAGAAGGTGACTTTACACCAGTTTCTTGGATAAAACTTACTATCATGGCGAAGAATCTTGAAGAAAAAAGAACCAAATGCATCAGTGACTCTTTCAGGTGGCAACCATCTACGAAGGTTGCAGTAAGGCACTTTGAGCGGTTTTCCGTTCTAATACTATCGACCCGAATACTCGTCCTTTCTTGCTTTGTTGCCTTGAGTTCATTTCATACATTTCAGTGATGGACCTATAGGCTGCTATAGCGACATCGAAAACTGATGCGTTTGTGCTTTGTTCAAAACACGGCGGAAATGCAATCACCTTTGTGGTCTCGTGTTTCTGACCGATCGTCTTTCTTCTGATAATGTGGAGTTGTGCGAGGCTGGCCAACTGAACACTCGTCTCGTCGAATTAGCTGATAGTGCCCATCAGTCTTTAATCCACATTTCAGATTCACAATTCTCTAACTACACTGCAAACCACGACCTATCCATGACAGAGTAAACTGATTTCAGCTAACAAACCACACCAAATTCAAACGTGGTGAAACCGAGATCGTTATGGCTTTACGTCCAGAACATCCACTTGAGAGTTGCGGCGATCGTAAAGCTTGCGGGTAAATGCGGGCGACTCTGACTGAAGAATCTACAGACTGCTGCACCTTAGACATTAGATGACGTCATAATGGCACTGGTGTACCAAGATCAACTTGAAACTTTTAGCGAAGATGTGCACGCAGATCCAGAACAGAACTTAGTGTCTTACTCGGACAATGGGCTCTACATAACCAACATACTCGTGGTAGGAAGCGAGTCAACTACATGATCCTATAACGCACGATCGAGTAACCGGTGTAAAATTTCTACAAACCAGGTTGTGGTCCATTCTCATTAACTCGTCAACCTTCAGCTTGTGGCACGCGCGGTGAAGTACGTGCTTTCGACCACCGTTTACCAGCAGACATGGTGGTAACCAACTCGAAACACGTTGATTACAGGAGATGGAAGTACCAAAGGCGCCATCCTAACTGTACCTGGCTATCGCAGTACAACAAAGCCGTGCTTTAAGACGCAAACTGAATTTCCTTATGCAGGCAAATGTCCGCCAACAACATGTGGGCATAGGCGGTCCAAAGCATTAATGAAGAAGTGTTCCTCGGCTGGCACCAGCCCTGAAAACTTCATTGTTGTTTCAGCACCCATATCCATCTGTTTCTGCAGTGGCTACTACTGACAATTCTTCCAACTCGCATGCGAGTGCAGAAAAGAAGGGGCTATAGTAGTGCAGAACGTCGTACCCAGTATGGCGCCAACAAGTAAAAAGCAGTCCAGGTGAGCTCTCAGTTCTGACTTATGGCAAATTGTTGAATTCTCTAAATACTTCAAAACGGGATGAAGTGTGTGAAGAATTATTAGCCCAAATGCCAGAATACAGTAGTAAAGACTTTATAGAAGTGGCTTCGCCGAAATGGTGAAGCGACAAATATAAAGTACCAACAGATGTTCCGACCATCAGTGATGAAGCGAGATCGCGTTACTACTGTACAAAAGGTTTATTCGAAAGAATACGCTGATTTCGGTCGTGGACATGGTCATGACTTGGCACCCACTCGATACTTATCACCAAGTAGCGCGTGGTTTACGTTGCTGGTCATGTGATGGTGGTAAAGAAACCTATATGGCGTTACCGTGAAGGCTTTAGACCCATATGCCAAAACCAGTGTAGAGATATCGCATCTCTATGGCTATCCAGATAAAAAGCGATTATTCGAGGTGGCCTTATGAAGCGCACAGCAGAATCGCCGATGAAGAATATCCATTATGGTTATGTACAGGTCAGTGTTCTTGAACACTGGCACACTGGGTACCATGACTACGTCGTGTACCTGAACTATACCGTGCAGACCTGAACAACCAGTGTGGATGCACCCAGCAGATGCGATATGGCGCACGCCATGGGATAAAGTGAAATCTGATTACACGTCGTGGTGAGATGATTTCATCTTAGATACCCGTGGTCGAACAAATGTCCTCAGGGGCCTTAATTTACCACCACCTTCTTTGATGCAGGCTGCAACTCGCAAACAAATTAACATTGGATGCAACTGGCGAATCACTGTGAAAGCTCGACCGCCATGTAGTGCGGTTAAAGTGGTGAAAGCGTAAAGTTTTCCCTATCGTTTCTAGTCGCTCCTCTCTTCATATAAAGAGGAATTTTCGACAGAGTCGAATTTTTGCAAAGTGCTGACAAAACTATAGACCGTTATAAAAGGAAACGTAGATGAAACTGATCCTAAACGTCGTCGCTACGTTTTTATGTGACAAGAACAGCCGTCGGAGTAGCGTGGAGCTGGGTAGCGCTTTAACGGCTTACAGCAACAACAATAAGCTAAAGCCAAAGTATGGGCTAGCTTTACGTCCACCTGATTGCTTTACCAGAGCGATTTCTTGGCGCAGCGCTGCCGCTGCGGGCAATGTGTCCAAGCCTGTCCGCATATGATATGTTGTACCTAGGCCCTGCACTCTACAATGGAAGCGCATGTACGCTTATTTTATCGCGCGGATAAACCTTGCGAAATGTGTCCCGGATATTCCTATGCGAATGCTTGTCCAAGTGGCGTGGCTAAGGGAAGAAACCCAAAGATATCACGATGCGAGAATGGGATTAGCGGCTGGCAGACCGCGAAGAACTTGTCTCTAACTGGCAAGGTTTGCGGTGTGATAAAGTTTGTTATCGCGTTTGCGCCCGCCAGGGTGACAAAGCTGATTACATGAACGTATTCGCCATGATCGTGCTACGATCAGCTGCAAAACTTATTCCAACTGTTCACTCTGATGCTTGCACTGGATGCGGTAAATGCGAACAAGCCTGTGCATTAGAAGAAGCAGCACTCAAAGTCTGCACCGATGGATATTGCCAAGAGGCTTACCTCGGTCGCTCACCATCAGCGAGGTTGGGAGAGAGACAAAATGCCCGGAAAACTGTAATTGAGGAACAACATCCGGACACTGATATCCAGCAATGGATGCTCGTCGATGCCGGAAGGTTTATACGCAGCCAGTTTATCAGCAACCAATGCAGGTCTCAACCAAACCAAAAAGTGGCAACACCGACCAGTGCAACAAATGGATTATGTGCATTGAATCCACGACAGTTCCAGAAGCTGAGCAATTCGTAATCTGGACTCCTAAACATTAAGGCAAAAGAATGGCTGGAAAATATACCCCGAATAAAGCAAAAGGTGCGGCATAGCTCGCGAAAACTTGGTTGGTGGCATGCTTGCCGCTTTTTAATTCGCCGCCGAGCAGTCAATTAAGAGTATTATTTTGCGTGTTCCTTAGAAGTGGCCGAGGTGGCAAGTTTAGATCTAAAGCAATGGCAGCTCAAGCATGCTTTTTGGATACCGTGCCCGTAACGTGATCCATTGATTACCGCGAGAGTTTAGCATTGGGTTACTTACCTTGAAATCACGACGATTATTGGTGCTCTGATTATTGTTATATTCTCTACGCTGCTCGCTGCAAGCGAAAGCCTATCACGAAGTTGGGTCTGCGCTAATGAATATGGTAACTGCCGATGCTGCAGCTTAGCATGCAATGAAAATTAGGTGATGAGACACGCTGAGAAATACCCGCGCCAATCTCTTACGCTAGTGTGATTTTTATCGGTGATTTTAGTCGGTGGTGCAACGACCGGTACACACTCTTGTAGGGGTGGATAAATCCTGTTGCAGCACTCTGGACGCATCTTTTGTCTTGGAAACAGGTGCAAACCCTTTGGTTAGTGCTGCCATCTTTTTGTTTGACTTACTTTGCTGCCAGGAACATGGTTGGTGAATGGTCACCTCTGTCCGATTGGTGCAATTTATGGTGTCATTAAGGTAGTAAAGTTTAATAAAAGTTAACGTACTCGACGTGATCGCCGTGATCGTTGTATGGACTGTTATAATGTTTGCACTCTGAACCGCAAAGTGATTAAGACTCTCCTGCACGGCAGGACCTGTGAAGATGGCCATTAGTGTTGGCAAAAAGAGTGTACATACTGTGGACGCTGGTATTGACGTCACGCAGAAAATGTATTTGAGCATTTGGATCTCGCTGATAGAGAAACAAATAAAAATTAAAAATATTTAAATTCATTTAATGAGGATTGCTTGAAAAACCATCATGTGTTTTCTGTGCTGGCTTTATGTAGTGGACGGCGCTGCCATTTTGCCGTGCGACCAGGCAGCATATCGATAAAACAGCAGAAAGTGTCACTGCATTTGAATAATCCTTATAAAGATGTGTAGGCAATATTCCTGCTTGCTTTCCCATCCAACTGCGCGACTGTTCCAGCATACATCTGTGGTTTACGCGAGCTGCATCGTGACCAATGTTTGAGGCTGCCACTCTCCGATGTTGCACCAACAACAGTGCACCTCGCGGTGCTGAAAGCGTTTGCTAACACGGCGACGGACAAAAGCAGAGAGGCGCTTCGCCGCGTCGTTATTTGCTGTTTGACACTGCCACGTCTCAACAAACTGACCAGTGAATCCAATTATTCAAACAAATGAAACCATCTCGTCAAATGCAAAGGAAAATAAGGAGCTAAACCATGATTAATCACTGCATATCAAGAAAGGTTTGCCGTTGGTTACGCTCTCCGAGCAAAATGGCAATTGCGTTATTTTATTAACCATCACAGGCACTATCGTTGGAACTAACACAACGCTTTAGCCGGGAGAATGGCGGCAAACCAGCACAGAGCAATTCTGTTCAGACTGTCATACTAATGACGTTGTACCTGAGTACCAAGCGTCAATCCACCCTCAGTAAACCGTTCGGGTGTGAAAGCAATTTGTTCAGACCGTCACGTCTCCACACGAATTTGTACCAAAATGATTCGTAAAATGCAGGCATCAACTGAAGTTTGCGCTCACTTTACGGGTAAAGTCGATACTAAAGAAAAATTCGAAAACATCGTTTAGAAAGTGGCAGAAACAGCAATGGGCGCGTGAAAGCGAATAACACCACAAGAGTGCCGTAACTGCCATAACTTCAACAGATAAGGGACTTTACTCAACAAAAACTGTGGCACAACAAATGCACGCACTTGCACAGGAACAAAACAAAACCTGTGTCAGATTGTCACGAAGGTGTGCGCATAACCTTCCACATATGGAAAAGTACCTGACTGATTCTCACGTGGATATGTTGAAAAGCCAAGTGAAAATCTGCTGATAACAAAGATACGAAATAATTTAATAAATTGATGATAATAAATCGGCGCTCAAACACGAGTGCTGATTTGTATTTATTTTAAGCGAAATCTTTATCGGAATAATACCCATAACGGGTTGCATATCGCTATTATCTCCCATGATGACCAAACTCGGATCTGAGCGCAACAGCCACCACCATAATGACCGCCCGCTGGTAAAAAGCGCACAGACCTGAACATATTGGTCTTCCGCACTTTGGTAAAACACGCCAAAGTTGTTGGGTAGATACTTCCTTGCTTACCAGAGCGACCATACTGCTATCAAGCACTGACTTACGCTCCACCAATGAGGTTTCGGCATTATCACCACGGCGACCTGCAATCTGAAGACTTTTTGTGCCTGCCACTATTTTAATCAGCCACTGTACAATTCAAATCACCTGCTTCGAGTAGATAACGATGGTTTAGGAATAATGACCACAACACCAGTGAGATCGCTTTTATTACTCTGGAATTGCCAGATCCACAGTGGCCTCATGCAAACTAGAACTTCTGCTGAAGTAACACATCAATCCAACCGCACTTTGTCTCTCTGCGATATCCTGTACGTGAATTGGTGTGAGCTACTTCCGCCCACCTGTCGCATCTTCACGAAGCTGTCCAACATGGTTTCCCAGGCCCACGTTTTCCACTACGGTTTTTGACCTGGTTATCTTCATCATCAATCAAACGACCACGGCTATCAATGCAATCCTCGGTCCCATGAATAATTTTAGCTTGAAATCCGCTGAACTAGTGTGCATTGCGCATAAATAATGCGTGATAATCTTCCTCATCATCGTGATCTTGCATAATATGAACAAGCGGCGAAGCTCACTGTGTTTCCAACAATCCGCTAATGCATTACGTAAGCCATCAGCTGGATTATCACCAATCTTCAATCCGCCCTGAATTGTCCATCGATTCGAAACTCACCCAGCTTTCAGCGTGACAAGAGGCTGAGTCAGCATTGTATTCATACGATCTTTCAATCCACGACTATCCATGCAGAAATCAAACGTCCCGTGATGGTTTGGTAACGGCGATTTTGCCAAGACAATCGTAAACGAGGCCAAAGCAATTTAGGAATATTGAAAATATTGTAATAACTTATCGTCTTTTTAAAACTTTTATCTGTGGCATGCAAATACATTAAATGCAATTCATTGGTTGCACGAATTAACTCATGCTGTGCTGTTGTTTCCAGACATCGTGAAAGTAACGATATTGGTCCAGAATGGCTAACTTTATGCCTCCCATGGCTTCTCACCGCAGCAGCTAAATTCATTTTTGCCTCATCTCAGCCATTTGTGTTCAAAACCTGACCGTCGTTTTCAATATGTGTCTGCAAGAATTTCAAGTTTCTCTCTCTGGTGTTGGCTGCGTGCAGGCTGTATTCTGTGTCTTCTGTTTGGACTCATCCATCCTAAAATTTCGGCATCATCAAAGCATCATGCAGAAAAGCCACCCCGTTTACTGAAACCGGTCATTGGAAGTTCTCGTGTCGCATTGCTGCCCGCTTGCGGTAAGCGAGAGTGAACTCACATTTTGCTCAGCGGTGCGAATTTTATCTTCTATTACCTCGGTAATGATCGCCCACATGCCCTGTATGTTTAAATTCTACCCACCTTCTTAAGCTAGATCAACACGCGCTAGCTTTTCAGGTTTACGTTTGCAGCCATTTGCAAAAGGCTTGTCAAAGGGTACAAGGCATCATTTACCACCGGGCATGAAAAATCGCAGAGAAAAGATCTCCGTAAGCCATTCCTACATCAGTAAACACCATGCCATGATTGAGATGATAAATAACGGCGCGCAAAGTCCACACCGCCATTTGCAGCGGCCGCCTCTTTCCTAAATAACTGGCAGCAGTGGCACGATCTGATACTCTTTCTCATGCGGCTGGCCAGGATAATCTGATGAATAAATCGCAACCCACCGGGCAGAACCTATCACATCGCTTCCGAGGAAAGGATCATGTGTACTACTAATAGTGGTGAACGTTCAGGCATAAAAACTCCCTGTTAAAACAACTACTCGGAACAGTATGAGATCTCATGTCCAACTTCCCCAAAAACTTTATGAAAGAAAGATGAAAATTGAGTGACACTCATTTAGTAAAAGAGCTGACATCAGCCAGCTCCTGAAATAAGTGTAAAAACTAACCGCACTTGAGGTTAGTACATACCTGGTACGTGCTGCTAATAAAATTCCTGCATTTACCTGCAAATATTTAATCCGATTTTATACGGATTAGCTTAAAGAAAGACGACATTTACATCTTGTTTATCACGAATATCATCTAATACTACCTTTCACTCCAATACTAATGCAACTTTGGCTGCAAACTTTGAGTTGTTCCAACGCAACACCTTTGTTTGATTAGTTGATAAGCATGAGACATCTGATAACCCGCCACGTGAAAGCCTCTAACGCAATTTCTGTACTTTCTGTTTCTAAAATACGAATATGCTCCATTCCGCCTTCAGCCACACGCATCGCAGCCGGTGCATAAAGCTGTTCAGCTGATTTGTTTACCGCAGTTTTTAATGCCATAGAAGCGCAAGTACGCTACAACGCCACCTAGGTTTTTGCGCATTATTGATCTTGGTCAGCAATGCCAAAGCAGTCTTCTTGACGCGGGACACTCCAGCCACCTTTGCAAGAGAGAAAGCACTGTTGCTTCTTCCACTCGCAGCACACAATGCCACCATGATGCTCAGTGCCGCCTAGCTTTAGCTCATCGCTGTCCACCACGTGATACACTTTTTATTCGCGGCACAACTGAAAATCCCGCAATCTCGATGTGCCATTTGCACCGTTGCCCATACGCGAACAATGCTCCCTGGACGCTCAACAAAACAATTCTAAGCACGCATTTCACCATACACTTTCATTTTCTTCAGCACGGTTCTTTTTAATTTTCTCTGGTGCGCGTGGCGATAATGCGCCTGTTTTCTTTTCTTTCGGTTTATAACCTCACGCCAGTACTTTTCACCGTTACTTTTACCGCGCCTCTTTCACCATTCGCTTTATTTGAATGAAAGTTCAGCAATTTTTGGTTCTCACTCTTGCTGTTGGAAGCCACGGAAGGTTTGCGATCATCCCGTTTTTTATCAAAAGTGCGGTCAGATTTCCCTCACGTTTTTCTCGATTATTGCGACGATCATCAGCGACGTTCTTTTTCATTAAATGCACGTTTTGGGGCTACGCTCTTGAAAAGATTTGGTGGAATTTGTTTGGAATGATGGTTTGCGTGAATTGCTCATAATTTGCTTTCTCGAAGGAAAGAATTGGATAATAATTCGCCGAAAATGCGAAAAATTTGTAGAGCATTATAACGACCTTTTTCATCAATCCTCAAAGGAAATATTGTAAACTAGAACACTTAATTTTTAGTGTAGAGATGGGATATGTTAATCAATAAAAGCTAAACGAGCAGAACAAAAATTTAAAAATTTACCTTTTTCTTTCCTTCATAGGCAGAACAGGTTGAGTTTCTATTTAGTCCACTGAATTCAAAGCTCAAATTATAGAATTAATTGCTAAAGCTAAAAACGTATTTATGTGACCGCACTTTATTGGCAAAAAGATGAGCAGGACAGAAATTCTCAATAAGTTATCGCGTAAACAAGATCATCCTGAATTAGATGTGAAAATTTTGAGTAGATTGGCATCGCGGACAACACATTTACTCGGTGCAGAAAAATCTGCACTAATGCTGATTGGTATTGTGAACAACGCCAAACCTATCAACTTCCCGATGAACCGAATATGTTCTTCGGTGGCTCATTCTCACCCGAAGTCTTTGAAGTGCTATTACTATTAAAGGCTTTTGTCTTTGATGATACCGTGCTTTATGGCAGCGTAAGTATTAATAACATGTATTTACAACAACAAGATAAATACCGTTACGACCATATCAAAATCCACAATGCTGCATTGGCAGACTCTATAAGTTAATTTCATCAATGATTATTTATTGGATTTCAGCGCTGTACATCCATTAGATGTAACTAATCGTCCTCGCACCAAAAAGTCAGCAGTGCAATAAAACATCGTAAAAACTTATCTGCCCATGCGGAATATCAGTTGGAAAAAGTGCGGTTGGTTTTTCAGATGTTTAACCATTTTCCACCACTTTGTTTGGTTTAGGTGCATCGGGCAATGAATTAAACAAGATTATTGAAGATTTATTCTTACAAAGTGGTGAAAAACTGGTGATTTGTACGCCTTATTTCAACTCCCTCGCACGCTAAGAAGTAACATGCCCTTATTAGAACAAAGAGAAAACGTGTCGAAAATTATTGTGGGTGATAAAGTCGTGAACGATTTCTATATTCCCCAGAGCAACCATTTAAAATGGAGGTGCATTGCCTTATTTATGTAAGCAATCTTCGTCGTTTCTGCGAGAACGTGATGCTTACATTAAAAGCCAGTACATTTAACGGTGCGTTTATGGAAGACAGCGATAACACTATCACCTCAAAAAGGTGCGGGTGGATAACCAGTATATTCTTTTAACGGGGAACAACCTGAATCCTGCGCGCGCGTTTTAGATGCGGAAAATGGATTTAGTCACACGATCCGAAAAGAAGAACTTCTGCCACAAAGTGGAAAAAGAATTGTCACACATCATAACATGCAAAGATTGCAAGATTATTCTGAATTAGAAGAATTAACGTAAATATCCTGAACCGTGCAAAAACTCTTGAAGAGGAGTTTCGCGTGATCAAGCAGATAAATTAGATCAAAATGATTTTATAAACACATAAGCCGGGCAAATGTCAAGCTTACGCTGATCTACAAAAGTATCAACTAACATTGCGCAAGTGAAATAAGTTGTTATAATCGCCCAACTTTTAATCTTATCGGAGGAAATCAATAGACCCATTTCTTGTTAGCAAGCTAAAAGTTGCATTTTCAATATAGCTGATGCCACAAATCTATAGTGACACAAGCAAGCAGGACGTTAGCTATAAAACAAAATGGGGCGCAGTGACATTTGTGGATTAAGCGTTTGCAAAATACAACATTGATGAGCATTGCTGAAAAAGAAAAAATTCGAGTGATTACGCCAGTTTTAATGAATTCTTTCATCCGTCCATTAGAAAAATGCGCGACCAATTAGCAAAATCCAACCGCACTTTGTTGCCCTGCGGATGGCCGTGTAAGTGAATGTGGACACGTGGTGATGATCGCCTATTACAAGCAAAAGGTCACTTCTTCAGCTTAAACGATTTATTAGCGGAAGATAAGATTTAACTGAGACCTTTAAAATAGAATTCATCTCACTATTTATCACCACGTGATTATCACCGTGCATATGCCCGATGATGGTACACTTCGCAAAACTGATTTACGTACCGGGTGATTTATTCTCCGTCAATCCGTTTTTAGCAAAACATGTGCCGAACCTCTTCGCACGTAGATGAACGTGTGATTTGTATCGCTGATACTGATTTCCGGCATCATGGTGTACAAATCTTAGTGGAGCAACAATCACCGCTAGTATTGGTACCGTTTGGGCTGATGTCGTTAACCCACCACGTCAGTAATGAAGTCAAAGTCTCGGACTTATGAAGGTGAAAGTGCGGTTAAATTAAGCAAAGGTCAAGAAATGGGTTGGATCTCAAGCTTGGTTCTACTCGTGATTAATTTATTCCAAGCCCGGGCCAAGTACAAATTGCGATCATTTAAGTGTTGACAACCTGTGCGCATGGGTGAAATTTTGGCATTGGAAAATAGTTTTACAACAAAAGGCGAAAACATGACAGCTCAAATTTTGAACAAGTGAAAATTGAAAGTATTTCTGAAAAAGGCAGCTACAGTATCGGTTTACAAATCGGTCAACATTAGCAGATAGTCAAATGGATATTTCTGTAGAAGCTGAGTAGCAGGCATTTTCGATGCGTAGGCCACCAATCAACCAGCATTAGAAATGTGATTTAATGCACTCTGTTCCAAAGCACTTCAACAACAAGCGGCTGAAGCACAACAAGCGCAATTTAAAGCGATTGAAGAAGGTAAAATTCTTAGAGGAAAAACGCGAAAAAGCGGGCGTAAAAGTTGACAGCGGTTTACTACGAAATTTTAACTGAAGGTAACAGTAACAAACCAGCTGCAACGGACAAAGTACGTGTTACTACTACGGGTACATTACCATGGTACTGTATTCGATAGCTCTGTTGCGTGTGTACCTGCTGAATTCGGCAAATGGTGTAATTCAGTGGTTGGGTTGAGGCATTACAAATGATGCCTGTTGGTTCTAAAATGAAACTCACTATTCCCACACGAATTGGCTTACGGTGAACGTGGTGCGGGTGCATCTATCCTCCGTTCTCAACCTTAGTGTTTGAAGTCAGATTACTCGATATCGCTATTAAAACGAAAAGTGCGGTTAATTTGTAACCGCACTTTTATTCATCGTCTTCGCTATGATCATCATCGTCATAATCATAGGTTAAGATCGATCCTCATCGCAACCTCTATATCAACCTGAACGCCATTTGAGCCTCCATCAATCCATTAAACCATGCGGTTCTCAGCTCTTCAGTATTCGTCGCCACAAAAAGTTAATTCGTTTATTCAATTGAGATTGGCTTTTGCGCTTGCGATCTTTCCACTGACCAATATCCATCTAAATACCAGTCATCTTTATCGCGACGAAAGCGTCGTGTTAAACGCGCACGTGTTTACTCATCTGAAATGGGGCTACGATGTTTTTCATAATCGCCGCACTCGTGCAAAGCGCTTAATAGCCCAACAGCTAAAACGGTCGCTAGTTAATCTCTGTTGTCTCCTTTTTACTAGCCAATGTCGGGCTATACCCTTTTTATAGTTTTATAGACCGTAAAATGAGGAAGGTTCAGAAAATATGAGATCGATTTCTACTGTAGCTAGAGCACAATCTATATCATCACGATGTGCGCAACTGACCATACTCATAACCAAGAACGTGCTCAATATCTTGAGATCCCTTTGATTAATTCCAACGCATCGCTGTTATAACGAGGGCATACCGAGTGCAAATCACTTTACCTGAAAGGTATGACTTTTGACGACCTCACCGCGTGAGAAACGCCCTTCTACAGCCGTAATCCTGCAGGCAGCAACGATTTTATTCTGTGCTAACGTGGCATTTTCAGCACCCTCATCAATCATCAGCATTCCTGCTGATGGTGCGACAATAACCACTGCTTACGGCTTCAGACGATCTGGATGATGCGCAATAAATTTGGTGCCAATTGGTTTATCGTAGGCTAAATCCACAATCACATCAGGTCGGCTACCGGGCGCAATAATTGTTTCTATACCTGAAACGCGTTGCCACATCTGCCGCAATTATTTTGTACTCATCCCGCCAGTACCAAGGTTTTGTACCCACCACCACCTGCAATCGAACAGAATATGATCAGTAATTGCTCACCCACTGGAATCAATTTCGCATCTGGATTTTTACGGATCGCTTTCGTATAAAGCCTGTTGATCCGTTAATACAAAGTTGTTCCGCTTGCACTAAAATCGCGACTCAACGCCGATAGTTATCGTTATCCCCTACTTTAATCTCAGCCGTTGCCACGCATCATTCTCATTAATCACAGGAATAATATGATTGTCCAACAACGTACAATGTATCGCGCGCATTTAAAACGTTCACGATCTTCAATATCGGCACGAGTTAACAAAATTTGTCCAATATGAATATCATAAATCGCAAATAATTTTTCCCAGGCTTGAATAAGCTGACTTCGCCCTACTGCGGCTAGAAGCTGTTTTGACGCAATAGTTGGAGGAAGTTGAGGATGATTTAAATAATGTCGTCCAGCGGCAATCGCACCTGATGTCACAATCACGACACGAAAACCCACTTGATGAAGTTGTGCACTCTGGCGAACAATATCGACCATATGAGGTGCATTCAATTTTGGGGAACCATGTGTTAATGTGCTAGTACCAAATTTTACGACGATTGTTTTACGATTTGCCGACATAGTTTATCCTCAGTGAAAAAATAGAAAAGTGCGGTTAAATTAGCACTAAAATTAATAAAAATCACGAAAAATCCAACCTCATATACAGATTTTGTGAATAGCTGTGATATAATGCAAAAAGAAAAATAGGATAGAAAAATATGACATTAAGTTTGATCGTTGCGACAACAAAAATAACGTCATCGGAAAAGATAATCAAATGCCTTGGCACTTACCTGCTGATTTAGCCTGGTTTCGTAAAAACACCACGGGCAAACCGGTAATTATGGGTCGTAAAAACCTTTGAAAGTATTGGTCGCCCATTGCCTAAACGCACCAATATCATCCTTTCACGCACGCCTTACGTGCATGAAGGTGTCATCTGGAAAGAGAATTTTGAAAGTGCGGTCGATTTTGTCAAAGAATTTGATGAAATTATGTTGATTGGCGGCGGCGAGTTATTTAAACAATATTTATCTAAAAGCAGATAAACTATATCTCACGCAAATTCAAGCAGACATTGACGGCGATACGTTCTTTCCAGAAATTAATTGGGCAGAATGGAACATCGAGTTTGAAGAATATCGTCAAGCGGATGCGGATAATCCCTATGATTGTCGTGTTTTTAATTTGTACAGCGTGAAAAATAAACTAAAAAGCTAATCTAGGGCATATAAAAATCGAGCTAAAACAACCACTGTTTTAGCTCAATCTCTTTGTTTTAAGTAGCCTTTTACAAAATTATTCTAAGCGTTTAGCCATTTCTAACCAATCTGCTTTAAATTCACGACGCATATTGTTGATTGCATCAATAATATCGTGGTGAACTAATTTTTCATTTTGAATACCCACACAGTAGCCATACCTTTACCTTGTAGCAATATATCTACCGCATATGACGCCCATCGTGAAGCTAAAAATACGGTCGAAGGCACAAGGTGAACCACCACGTTGAATATGACCTAATACGGTAGCACGGGTTTCATGCGCCTCACACGCGCTTCAATCTCACGCGCAGAGAATGTGCCATCTGGATTAATTCGGTAATCGTAATAATAGCATGACGTTTTCCGCGAATAATACTGCCGTTCAATTTTGACGAGAATTAACTCTTCACGATTAAATTCCACTTCAGATGCCACGATATATTCCCACAACCACCGCAATACCTGCCGAAATGGTTGAAAGTCACTACAGTGACGCCCCATGATTCCACAATAGAAAATCGTTGGTGAGAACTTGAGGTATCACGTAAACGGTCAATCGCATCCACTGCTGTTTGTAGTGCAGTTTCATAACCATCAGGTAATCTGCTACCAGCCACATCGGCATTATCAATTGTGCCTGGAATACCCTACACAAGGAAAACCGTGTTCTTCAGTAGCTAATTTTGCCCCTCTATGTAAGAACCGTCCCCCGATAACAACTCAAAGCATCAATACCATGTGATCGTCAAAATTTCTGCACATTTTTCACGTACTGCTGGATCTTTATTCAGGGGAAACGTGGCGGACCTAAAATGTACCACCACGATTAATCACATCTGAGACACTACTAACGGTTTAACTGTTTGATTTATTGTTATATAAACCTTGATAACCATCATAAATGCAGAATACTTCAAGCCCTTTCTGCAAGGGCTGCGAATAACACCACGAATGGCAGCATTCATACCTGGTGCATCACCACCACTGGTTAATACAGCAATAATCATATTTACCTACTTTGAACTCTAAGAATAATTGGCGTCAAGATTACACCATCCATTATTTCCTCTAGAAAAATTTTTAAAATTTACGTGGAATTTGATCTAGTATAGTTTTAATGATGCAAATAACTTTCACACTTCCAAGAAAGGTCCGCTTTTTGAAATAATGTTTTTGCTTTCTTTTTGCCACTAAATATTTTTGTAAATTTTTACTATTTTTACCTACTTAGTGTTGAAATACCTTGTTCTACTTTTTGGGAATATTGATATTGTACAAAACCACAAGAAGGAATATTTTTCCCTTTGCAATATCTACCTGCCAAGATGGATTCTGTTCTGTTGGTGCATAAATAATATAACCGTTTAACTCTGTTGCAGGTTTTTCCTTTTGTCTGAATTTGCTCGAATTTTGAAATCTGGACACGTAAATTACGATATACTTTTTCGCAATGCCACTCGTTGCTCAATAGAACGAGATAAATCCACGATCAAGCAATACTTCAATTTGAGTTGCCAGATTTTCTAATGTATCAGGGCTCTGCAAGATAAACATAACGGTAATCGTATCCAAATCTTGGCTACGTAAGTTTATAAGTTTTGCCGTTGACTCAATTTTTCAGGAGTTTGAAGTTGACTCACTTTGCCGCACAACCTGAGAGTAAAAGTGCGGTCAATATAACCAGGATTTTATTCATTGATATCTCGCCAAATACAAATCTCAGCTGAGGATGTCGCATCAAACCAATAACCACCTAGATCAAACTCTTTAGTTGTTCAACACGTTCCAAACGATTTTGAATGATAAACGACACATTAAACCACAGGCTTTTCGCATAAAAGCTGGGACCACTGTAGTTTACCATTCTTACATCTAAGAAAATAGGCTTACTAATTTGTGCATCTAATTGGCTTTCTTTCACTGATTTATAGTATTCATCAGAAGCTAAATTGATCAAAATACGATCGCCTTGCTCATCAAGCGCTTGTTGCACGGATTGCGTGATGATATTTCCCCAAAAGCATAAAGATCTTTACCTTTGAATTCACTAGCTTTTGTGCCCATTTCCAAACGGTAAGGTTGCATTAAATCAAGGGGCTTAGAGTAAACCATATAAACCGAGCTAGTACGTAATGGCGTTGATGCGAGTGCATCTTCATCAGATAAAGCTATCCGCATCCAAACCGGGTAAACATCACCTGAATGCCCAAATGGCTGCACGTGAATCGTGGCGAAATTTTGTCCATTCAGCAAAACGAGCGGCATTTAAGCCCGCAAGCTTGTCGCTGATCGACATTAAGGAAGAAAGAGCTTGGGGAGATAATTGACGACAGATTTCAATCAGTTGCTCACTATATCCGTCAAGTGCGGTTGAGAAACAGGAAGATTTCTGACCGCACTTTCAAAAATCTAAGGTTTTTGCCGGGGAAAGTAATGGCTAATATAGGTTCTCCTTTCTAAAACTGAACTGTATCTTAGCACAGGATAGCCTCCTTTACTCTACCCGTTTACGCTATCCGCTTATAGAGTCCATTCTCATTGACGATTAAGTCTTTGTAACTCTAAATCTAATAACTGTACTAAAAGCAAATCCACTGGCAAATTTAATGCAACCGATAAATCCATCAAGACTTATCGGTGTATAACTGATATGTTGATAAAGTTCAGGATGACTCGGCTCCACCCGTAAGTATTTTGTGCAGTAAGTGGTTGATTGATTGGCGTATGTAATGGCGGATGAAAAGCAACGCTGTGATTGAGGCTATCTAAAATATCTTTAACATTTTCCACCAACATCGCCCCTTGCTTAATCAGTTTATGGCAGCCTTGACTGTATTCACTTTGAATATTCCCCGGCAACGCAAAAATGTCGCGGTTTTGTTCTAAGGCATAGCGTGCTGTAATGAGTGAACCACTTTTTCTCGTAGGCTTCAATCACTAACGTTCCCATGAAAGCCCGCTGATAATCGCGATTACGACGAGGAAAAATTTTCAGCAATCGGCGCTTGCGTAGGGATAAATTCAGAAACCAATGCCCCGTTATTTTCGATAATTTGCTCGGCTAATCGACGATGTTTAGCGGGTAAATGTGATCTCAATCCGCTGCCCAATACGGCAATGGTCTGCCCTTGAATATCCACCACCGCCTGATGGCTAAATCCATCAATACTCAAAGCCAACCCACTCGTCACCGTCAATCCTGCGAGAGAAAAGCTCTGTCGCAAAATATTTTGCCCAATATTCCCCATAAGCGAACAATAACGGCTCCCAACCATGGCAATTTGCTGGGCTGAAAGTGCAGTCAGATTGCCTTTCATAAATAATAAGGGTGGAAACCACTAATTTGTTTGAGTAAAAAGGATACTCATCTAAAAACAGTGGGATTAAATGATGACCTTCTTTTTCAGCCTCAGTTCAAAGCGGGCTCAATAAATTTCATTTCCGGCTGAAACCAACGACGACTCTGCAAAGCATCCCAACCCATTTGTTGGAATGCTACTTCATCATAATTTAACAAGTCTTCTATATTTACATGGGCTAAAATTTGTTGAATCCGCACACTGCCCAATTTGGGCACTTGAGCTAATCGCAACAAAATCGACGTAAAATCGCTCATAATTCTCTCCTTTAAAAAGAAAAATTATGGCGAGATTTGTCTCAAAAATGAAAAATTTGTCTTAATTCTGCGATTCAGATCGCAAAAAGAGATTTTAGAAAAATCGGCATACCAGAAACAAGGAATAAATAGGACAAAATGGCTTATTAAAAGCTCATTTTTGAGATTAATTCGAGCAATGATTCATATTTAGAGAAAATAAACTTTTAAGATTATGTTGAGATATTTATTTTAGATATAAATCACTAATAAAATGATTTGACAGCAACATTTTTATCCGTAATATGGACAGCGTTTTTACAGAATTTTTACAGGATTATCTTTTATGTACTAAGCTGTTTCTTTATCTCTCAACCTCCTGCTCTCTACATTCTTTGTAGTGGCTAAGTTGTGGATAAAAACACCTTATGTATGAAAAATCTATTATCAACCCGCACTTTTTAAGATTGCGGGTTTTTCGTTTTAAAAATCACGGTAAAATGACCGCACTTTGAGTGATAAAAAGAAGGAAAAGCATATGAGCAGATCGCGTTATTATTTTTGATACCACCTTGCGTGATGGCGAACAAGCGTTAAAAGCAAGCTAACCGTTAAGAGAAATTACAGATTGCTTTAGCACTTGAACGTCTCGGCGTGGATGTGATGAAGTCGGTTTCGGTTTCTTCTCAGGGCGATTTTTGAATCTGTTCAAACCATTGCACGCCATATCAAAAATAGTCGTGTTGCGGCACTTTCCCGCAGTAATTAAAGATATTGATGCTGCAGCTGAAGCCTTAAAAAGTGGCAGAAGCGTTTCGCATCCATACATTTATTGCAGTTTCAGCATTACACGTTGAAGCCAAATTAAAACGTACCTTTGACGATGTGGTTGAAATGGCGGTGGCAGCAGTAAAAACATGCACGTAATTATACTGACGATGTAGAATTTTCTTGCGAAGATGCGGGCCGTACCGGTATCGACAATATTTGTCGTATTGTTGAAGCCGCAATCAATGCGGTGCAACAACTGTAAATATTCCTGACACTGTTGGTTTCGCTTACCTAACCAATTCGGCAATATTATTGCTGAAGTACGTAACCGCGTACCAAATATCGATAAAGCGGTGATTTCGTACATTGCCACAATGACTTGGGTATGGCAACGGCTAACTCCTTAACCGCTGTACAAAATGGTGCACGTCAAATTGAATGTACGATCAACGGCATTGGTGAACGCGCAGGCAACACCTCTCTTGAAGAAGTGGTAATGGCAATGAAAGTTCGTCAAGAATTTATGGTGTGAGACACGTATCAATACACGAAAAATTCACCGTGTCAGCCAAATGGTGAGCCAACTTTGTAATATGCCAATCCAACCGAATAAAGCGATTGTAGGGTCAAATGCTCGCACATTCATCCGGTATTCACCAAGATGGTATGCTAAAAACCAAAATACCTGCGAAATCATGTCGCCAGAAACTATTGGCTTGAAAAAAAGAAAAATTGAACTTCAACCGCACGTTCTGGTCGCGCAGCGGTAAAAGGTCACATGGCGGATATGGGCTACACCGAACAAGATTAGTGATTTAGACAAATTGTATGAAGCCTTCTTAAAATTAGCAGACAAAAAGGCCAAGTATTCGATTATGACTTAGAAGCTTTAGCCTTTATCGATATGCAACAAGGGGATGAGGATCGTTTAGTGTTAGATAAACTTTCTGCTCACTCTACTAAAGAATATCCAGCGACTGCGTTTGTTCAAGTGGAATTGGATGGTAAAAAATTAAGCACCTCTTCTATCGGTGGTAATGGTCCGGTTGATGCAGTTTACAATGCGATCTTGAATTTAACCGGCTTAGATATCAAAATGTCCCACTATAACTTAACTGCAAAAGGCGAAGGTGCTGAAGCGTTAGGTCAGGTGGATATCGTGTTGAACACGAAGGCGTAAAGTCCACGGTGTTGGTTTAGCAACTGACATCGTTGAATCTTCCGCACTTGCTTTGTTCATGCAATTAATGCCACTTTACCGTGCACAAAGTCGCCGATATTAAAAGCCACAAACATCATTAATCTATCTAATCTCCCCTTTACTTAAAGGGGAGAAAATGTGAAAAAAATTAACCGCACTTTGGTGTGACTGAAATAGGAAAAACAATATGCAATCATACAACATCGCTGTTCTACCGGGAGACGGTATTGGTCCAGAAGTGATGGCTGAAGCCATTAAAGTATAAACAAAGTCCAAGAAAAATTCGGTTTCAAACTTAACTTCAATAGAATTTTATGTAGGTGGTGCCGCAATTGATCAGTGTGGTTGCCCATTACCAGCTGAAACCTTAAAAGGCTGTGATGATGCTGATGCGATTTTGTTTGGCTCGTAGGTGGCCCAAAATGGACAAATTTACCACCGGATCAACAACCAGAACGCGGTGCATTATTACCATTGCGTAAACATTTCAAATTATTCTGCAATCTCCGTCCTGCTACCCTTTATAAAGGACTCGAAAAATTCTGTCCATTACGTGCAGATATTGCGGCGAAAGGGTTTGATATGGTGGTTGTGCGTGAATTAACAGGCGGGATTTATTTCGGTCAGCCTAAAGGTCGTGAAGGCGAAGGTGCACAAACCAAAGCATCTCGATACGAAGTTTATTACAAATATGAAATCGAACGCATTGCGCGTGCGGCTTTTGATGCGGCAATGAAACGTCGTAAACACGTGACTTCTGTGGATAAAGCTAACGTACTACAAGCATCAATCTTATGGCGTGAAACGTGACAGAAGTGGCGAAAGACACCCTGGAAGTCACCTTAGATCACATTTATATCGACAACGCGACCATGCAATTAATCAAAGCGCCTGAGTCTTTCGATGTGCTTCTCTGCTCTCAACATTTTTGGTGATATTATTTCGATGAAGCGGCGATGATCACAGGTTCTATGGGGATGTTACCATCTGCTAGCTTAAACGAAGAAGGTTTTTGGTTTATATGAACCGGCTGGCGGTTCTGCACCGGATATCGCTGCGTAAGGCATTGCCAACCCAATCGCACAAATTCTTTCTGCGGCAATGATGTTGCGTTATAGCTTCAACTCAAATGATGCGGCTGATGCGATTGAAAAATACCATACAAAAAGTCTTATGAAAATGGTCACCGTACCGGTGATTTAGCTGATGATTCCACCCTGTTTCAACTGCGGAAATGGGTACATTAATCGCTAACGCAATCTAATAAAAAACAATTAAAGTGCGGTTCAAAAATACTCCCGAAATTTGACCGCACTTACTACTCTAACGAATTGAGAAAAATTATGGCAAAAACTCTTTACGAAAAATTATTCGATGCCCATGTGGTATACGAAGCTGAAGGCGAAACGCCGATTTTGTATATTAACCGTCATTTAATCCATGAAGTGACCAGCCCACAAGCCTTTGATGGTTTTACGTGGCAGGCCGCCAAGTACGTCAAGTCAGTAAAACTTTTCGGTACCATGGATCACAGTATTTCTACCCTAAGTACGTGATGTAAACAAACTTGAAGGCCAAGCGAAAATTCAGCTATTGAGCTCGCAAAAACACAAAAGCGACCGGTATTCAATTGTTCGATATGACCACAAAGAACAAGGCATCGTGCATGTGATGGGACCTGAACAAGGTTTAACCTTACCAGGCATGACTATCGTTTGTGGTGACTTCATACTGCCACCCACGGTGCATTCGGAGCCTTAGCATTTGGTATCGGTACATCCGAAGTCGAACACGTATTAGCCACCCAAACCTTAAAACAAGCTCAAATGCGAAAAATATGAAAATTGAAGTTCGTGGAAAAAGTAGCACCTGGCATTACCGCAAAAGATATCATTCTTGCTATTATAGGTAAAAACCACTCATGGCTGGGCGGTACAGGCCATGTGGTGGAATTCTGCGGTGAAGCTATTCGTGACCTTTCTATGGAAGGTCGTATGACCGTTTGTAATATGGCGATTGAAATGGGTGCGAAAGCAGGTTTAATCGCACCAGATGAAACCACTTTCGAATACTTAAAAGGTCGTCCACATGCACCGAAAGGTAAAGATTGGGATGATGCTGTTGCTTATTGGAAAAACCTTAAAATCCGATGATGATGCGAAATTTGATACAGTCATCACGTTAGAAGCCAAAGATATTGCACCACAGGTAACTTGGGAACAAACCCAGGCCAAGCTAATCGGTATCGATCAGCCTGTGCCAAACCCAGCAGAAATGACTGATCCCGTGACTCGTGCTTCAGCAGAAAAAGCCTTAAATTATATTGGCTTAGACGCCAACGCTGATTTAAAAGAAATTCCAGTAGATCAAGTATTTATCGGTTCTTGTACTAATGCTCGTATCGAAGATTTCGATGCGCGCAGCGGCTGTCATGAAAGGCTGCAAAAAGCCGATAACGTAAAACGTATTTTAGTGGTGCCTGGTTCTGGTTTAGTGAAAGAACAAGCGAAAAAGAAGGCTTCGGATAAAATCTTTATCGAAGCGGGCGCTGAATGGCGTAAACCCTGGTTGCTCAATGTGTTTAGGGGATGAACGATGACCGTTTAGGGTGAATGGGAACGCTGCGCTTCCACTTCAAACCGTAACTTTGAAGGTCGCCGATGTCGTAATGGTCGCACTCACTTGGTGAGTCCAGCCATGGCAGCCGCAGCGGAATGTTCGGTAAATCGTTGATATTCGTGACGTCACATTAAACTCAAGGAGCAGAAAAATGGCAGGATTTAAACAACTTTCAGGCTTAGTAGTGCCATTGATGCGGCAAATGTGGGACACGGATGCGATTATTCCAAAACAATTTTTACAATACATTACCCGCGTAGGTTTTCGGTAAACATTTATTCCATGAATGGCGTTATTTGGATGTAGAAGGCACTAAGCCAAACCCAGATTTTCGTATTGAATTATCCACAATATCAAGGTGCGACCATTTTATTAGCGCGTAAAACCTTGGCTGTGGTTCTTCTCGTGAACATGCACCTTGGGCATTAGCCGATTACGGTTTTCAAAGTAATGATCGCACCAAGTTTTGCGGATATTTTCTATAATAACAGTTTAAACAACCACATGTTACCGATCTCGTTTAAGCGAAGAGGAAGTGGAAGAGATCTTCCAATGGGTGTGGGCAAATGAAGGCAAACAAATCCATGTAGATTTAGAAGGATGACGGTCACTGTAGGTGACAAAGTCTATCACTTTGAACTGATGAATTCCGCCGTCATTGTTTGTTAAACGGCTTGATAACATCGGTTTGACGTTACAACACGAAGATGCCATCAGTGAATACGAAAAATATTCCGGCATTTTTTTACGTTAATCTGTTTTTTTACTCGGACAGCAAATACATGCAACCATTCGGCGGACAATTTGTCCGCCTTTCTTTTTGAAAACATTCCATACCGCACTTTTCTACCCTTTTATTTGACACTCTGTGTGCTTATACCTATCATTCTCCTCAATATTGATTGATTTTAAAAAGAGCTGTCTATGTCACATAATCAAAACCGAATTACTGAAAAATCCCTTGCTGAACGCATTCTCATTTTAGATGGTGCGATGGGGACGATGATCCAAAAATATAAACTCACCGAGGCTGATTTTTAGAGGCGAGCGTTTTAAAGAAAGTGCGGTTGATTTACGTGGCAATAATGACTTGCTCACTCTAACCCAACCGCTGCTAATTTCTGCCATTCATGAGAAATATTTACAAGCGGGTGCCGATATTATTGAAACCAATACCTTCAGTTCGACCACTATTGCACAAGCAGATTATGACTTACAGTCTATTGCCTACGAACTGAATTTTTGCGGGCGCAAAACTAGCGCGTTTAGCCACAGATAAATACAGCACACCAGAAAAACCCTCGCTTTGTTGCGGGCGTGTTAGAGCCAACCAACCGTACAGCCTCTATTTCTCCTGATGTAAACGATCCAGGTTTTCCGTAACATTACCTTTATGGAACTGGTCGATGCTATGCTGAAGCAACCAAAGGCTTAATTGAAGGTGGTGCTGATTTAATCATGATCGAAACCATTTTCGACACGTTAAACGCAAAAGCCGCCATTTTTGCTATTGAAACCGTATTTGAAGAATTAGGTGTGGAATTGCCGATTATGATTTCCGGCACCATTACCGATGCTTCCGGCCGTACGCTTTTCGGACAAACCACCGAGGCATTTCTACAACTCGCTTCGTCACGCTAAACCACTGACTTTCGGTTTGAACTGTGCGTTAGGCCTGAGAACTTCGCCAGTATGTTGAACAACTGTCTAAAAATCAGCGAAACCTATGTTTCCGTGCACCCGAATGCGGGCTTGCCAAATGCCTTCGGCGGCTACGATCTTGGTGCAGAAGACATGGCGGCACACCCTAAAGAATGGGCGGAAAGCGGCTTTGTGAACATTATCGGCGGCTGTTGCGGCACCACACCAGAGCACATCAAAGCCTTTGCGGATGCCATGCAAGGTATTGCGCCGCGTAAATTGCCAGAAATTAAAACTGCTATGCGTTTATCCGGCTTAGAACCACTCAATATTGATGATGAAAGCCTGTTCGTAAATGTGGGTGAACGTAATAACGTGACGGGTTCGGCGAAATTTAAACGTTTAATTAAAGAAGACAAATTTGCCGAAGCCATTGAAATTGCTATCGACCAAGTAGAAAACGGCGCGCAAGATCGACGTTAACATGGACGAAGCCTTACCTGACAGCAAAAATGCATGACCCGTTTCCTCAATATTATGGCGACCAGAACCCGATGCGGCGAAAGTGCCTGTCATGATCGACTCATCTAAATGGGAGTGATTGAGGCAGGTTTACAGTCGGTTCAAGGTAAAACCGATTGTAAACTCTATCTCGCTGAAGGAAGGTGAAGAAATCTTTATCGAACACGCTAAACTGGTGCGTAAATACGGTGCAGCTGTGGTGGTCATGGCGTTTGACGAAGTGGGTCAGGCCGATACCGAAGATCGCAAAGTCGAAATTTGTAGCCGTGCTTATGACATTTTGGTGAACCAAGTAGGCTTCACCAGAAGACATCATTTTCGATCCGAATATTTTGCTATCGGTACAGGGATTGAAGAACACAACAACTACGGTGTGGATTTCATCAATGCTACCGGTCGCATTAAACGCGCACTACCGCATGCGAAAAATCTCAGTGGGGTGTCGAATGTGTCTTTCTCATTCCGTGGTAACAACGTGATGCGTGAAGCCATTCACGCAGTGTTCCTCTATCATGCTATCAAACAAGGCATGGATATGGGGATCGTGAATGCAGGACAGCTCGCGATTTATGACGATCTCGATCCTGAATTGCGTGAAATCGTGGAAGATGCGGTATTAAATCGCAGCCCTGATGCCACCGAAAACTGCTCGATATTGCAGAAAAATATCGTAATCAAGGGCAACGATGAAAGTGCGGTTGATTCTGTCGCAGAATGGCGCACTTGGCCGGTGGAAGAACGCTTAAAACACGCCCTTGTGAAAGGCATTACTACGCACATCATCGAAGACACCGAAGAGGCACGTCAAAAATTACCAACGCCGTTAGAGGTAATTGAAGGCCCTCTCATGGCAGGCATGGACGTAGTGGGTGATTTATTCGGCGACGGTAAAATGTTCCCGCCGCAAGTGGTGAAATCAGCGCGTGTAATGAAAACAATCCAGGCGTATTTAGAGCCGTTTATCAACGCCACCAAACAAAAAGGCTCCAGCAACGGTAAGTGGTGATCGCCACCGTGAAAGGTGACGTGCATGACATCGGCAAAAACATCGTGAGCGTGGTGTTGCAATGTAATAACTTTGAAGTCATTGACTTAGGCGTCATGGTGCCGGCGGACAAAATCATTCAAACCGCCATTGATGAAAAAGCTGATCTTATCGGCTTGAGCGGTTTAATTACGCCATCCCTAGACGAAAATGGAATACTTCCTCGGCGAAATGACCCGTTTGAGCTTGAACTGCCTGTTTTTAATCGGCGGTGCAACGACCTCAAAGAACATACCGCCATTAAACTGTATCCAAAATATAAACAACACGGTGTGTTCTATACTCGAACGCCTCCCGTGCGGTAACAGTCTGTGCCACATTGATGAACCCGAAGGGCGTGCAGCATTGTGGGAACAATTCAAGAAAGATTACGAGAAAATCCAGCAATCATTCTCTCAACCGCAAAACCACTGCGTAAGCAACTCAACATTGAAGAAGCACGTAAACCGTTTTGATGGTTTTAACGGCGAATGGGCGGATTATGTGCCACCCAACACCAAAAACAAACGGGCATTGTGGAATTTAAAAACGTGCCAATTGCCGAGCTGCGCAAATTTATCGACTGGTCGCCATTCTTCCGTGTATGGGGCTTGATGGGCGGCTATCCGGATGCCTTTTGATCATCCGGAAAGTGGCGAAGAAGCCCGCCGCGTGTGGAATGATGCGCAAGCAATGTTAGATGCTTTCGAACAAAAACCACAAACTTAACCCTAAGCGGCGTATTGGGCATTTTCCCTGCAGAACGTGTGGGCGATGATGGGTGCTATTCTCCGATGAAGACCGCACTCAACCCATCGGCACGGCTTACGGTTTACGCCAACAAACGGAACGTGGCAAAAACAGCAAAAAGCCAATTTAACTTTGCCTTTGAGCGACTTTATTGCTGATCGCGAAAGCGGCAAAAAGACTGGATGGGGATGTTTGCCGTGTGCGCCGGCATTGAAGAAATGGATTTAGTGGAAGGCTACAAAGCCGCCGGTGACGACTACAACGCCATCTTGCTACAAGCCGTGGGCGACCGCCTCGCAGAAGCCATGGCAGAATACCTGCACTTTGAGCTACGCACCCGCATTTGGGGCTACACGCAAGAGGAATTCGACAACCAAGGGTTAATCAATGAAAACTACGTCGGCATCCGCCCTGCGCCGGGTTACCCAGCTGCCCGGAACATACCGAAAAAGCCTTAATTTGGGACTTATTGGACGTAGAACAACGCATCGGCATGAAACTCACCGAAAGCTACGCCATGTGTGGCAGCTCTCCGTCTGTGGTTGGTACTTCACCCACCCCTGCAAGTAACTATTTCACTTTAGGTCGCATCGATGAAGACTAAGCTCAAGATTATGCCAAACGTAAAGGCTGGGATGAGAGAGATGATGAAATGGTTGGGTGTGGCGATGAAGTGATACTAATTGAATAATTTTTATAGATATCCTACTACATTCTATATTCAAAATGTTTCTTATGTGTTTATTCTAAGACAAAATTGTCAGCAAACTGGAATTTATAGCTAATTTTTATAGTAGAGGTGGTTGAAATATGTTAATTGAGTTTGGTGGAGAAAAATTTTTCCTCTTTCAAAGAGGGCTTTTTAATATCTTTTTGATATGGGAAAGAAATGTCCTCTAGATGTATCTAATGGAGACAATATATCGAATCTGATTTGTATTAAAGGCGCGAATAGTTCTGGAAAAACTAATATTTTAAAAATCTCTCGCCTTTTTAGGATTTTGTACAAATTCTTATTCGCTTAAAACCAGAAGAGCTTTATTGCTGTTGATAGCTATTTTTTTCAATAATAATCCCACATATTTATATTGCTTATTTGAGATAAATAAATCTCAATATAAATATGAAGTAGAATTAAATAAGAATAGTATCATCAGTGAGTCATTAACAAAGAGAAAAAGAGAAGTATCTTTTAAAAAGAGAAAAATGAATTAAAATATGCAATAAAAGACATTTCAAATGACTTAAAAACAGAAAATCTATTCGAAATAATGCATCAATAATTAGCATTTTACATCAAGCAGAGAATAAGTCACTTTCTGATGCTTATAATTTTTAATAGTATATGTAGCAATGTTAAATATCATGGATTACAAACAAGACTTCTTAGATGAATCATATATATCAAATATGCTTTTTAATGACAAAAATGCTAAATTTTGTTACTAAATGTATTCAAGAGTTTGAGCCAACTATTAAAGAAAATTAGATTTACAGAACAAGAAATTGATGGTGTTACTATTGCTAGTCCTATCTTTGATTTCTCCATTGAGGATAAAATAAAAATCTTTATCTTACCATCATCAATCAAGTGGTATCAAAAAGCTTATATAAAACAACTTCCTTTGTATAGATTAGTCATCAAATTAGGTGGTGTTTTGATACTAGATGAATTTGATATTAATTTACATCCACATATTCTCCCATTTCTTACTAATTTATTTAGTGATAATAAAATAAACACAAAAAGCACAGTTATTATTTACTAGTCACAATAATGAAATAATGGATAGAATGACTAAATATAGAACTTATTTAGTCGACAAATATAATAATGAAAGTTATGCCTATCGATTAGACGAAATAACAGGAAGTATATTACGGAATGATCGACAAATATCTAAACCATATAATCAAGCAAAATTAGGTGGAGTTCCTAATCAGCACTGGAGTTTAGATAAGATATGGTAAAGAAAAATAATAGATTGAAAAATGTAGGAAAAAGAAAAATTCATTAAGATAATTTCAGAAAACCAAGTATTAAAGATGAAAATTCATTAGTTGAAAGATGTAAATTTAATTTTTTTCATATCTAGATTTCTCTCAAGATATTTCTGGTTCTTGTGAGCAAAGTGAATTAATAGCCTTAGTAGGGAAAAACTATTGGATTTTTCTCGCTCCTCCCTTAAATATTGGCAAGGTGAAAAATTGGTAGTGGTAAACAAGCGGTACTAGAAGATATGGCTCATTCCCAAAACATAGCAATTTTATTGAACCTAAAAACATCCCTTATGAGGCATTATGGGCTAGATTTCGCCTTTGACAGCACTAAAAGATTAATTGGATTCGTTATACCTGATGAATATCATAATACTAAACATGATAAGTTAAATTACTTCTTTGATTCCAATACATTTTATGTTGTATTTTTAGATCCTGAACATAATTTCTATCCTATAAAAAGCAAATAATAAGTGTTTTAGCCCTTTTGATAGCGCAAGCGTCCTCGCTTGTGCCTCTCAGCTAAAAGTGCGGTCAAAAATCCAAAAAGATTTTGAATATTAGTTCCGTCAACAGCTTATGAGTAAAAATTTGCAATGTTTTTATTAAAACAACACCAGCGTGGAGGCTGGCGCTATCTTTCCTTATTAGCACAATCTGTTGGCGCACGCTTCCTAGCTCGTAGCCTAACTTCAATAAAACACACCTCAAAAATCAACCGCACTTTATCCTTTCTATATTGCACAATCCCCAATTTCCGTTATCATACCCCTTTCTCATTCACTCTACTCTCAGAATTTTATCGATGAATAAATTTAAAATAGCATTACCGACGACGGCGCTCTTAGGGTTTATTTTATTGTGTAAAAAGCATCCAAAGAAAGAATATAGCTAAAATTTACTTTATAAACTTTCTTAAATCAAGACCTTTTCTAATATCCAAAAAACTAGCAACATAATTTTAGATTAAGTAAACTAATTCCAAAATCCCACCGCTTGTAAGGGAACCCTATGAAAAAATTATCTCTTTGCTTTTGCTTAGCATTAGTGGCTTGTTCTAGTAACAAAACTTCATCTTCCCCTGAGGAAATAACATACATTCCAGAATCTTCAGAACTGCAACATATTAGTAATGATATCGTGTATATTCGAGATATTATCAAAACCCCAGATAACAAAAATTTATTTACTTGGTGATACCGAAGATTACGAGTTTTTCAGGGGCTGAAATAGAATATCTTCGACCTTTGTTACAATCTGAATACATCACGCCGATGTTAAAAAGGAAGACAAAAAAATTACGACCTTAGTATAAGTATTTATGCTGATCGCAGTCATAATAATGTCCAGTTAAACATATCGTCTTTAGTATGCCGGTTAAACATATAAAAACGTTGCGCCAAAAGTATTCAGGGACTAAAAACCACGCTGGACTAACTATTACAACGATGGGGGATGCAATACAGATGATTTCTTCTATCCAGCACCTGCTGACTGCAAAGGAAAAAGAACGCCCAACTCAAACTCGTATTTGAAATAGATGCCAAAAGAAGATAGACTTAATGGGAAAAATCGTGAAAACTGAGTAACCGAGATGATATTCTGAAAAATCCATCTCTTCCTATGGCAATAAGATCATATGTATATAATTATCGTTTAAAAACAGATAAAGAAAATTCAGTCAGAAAAATGGGAAGGATACAAAAAGATAGTATTAAAGATGGCGTGGGAAAAACTATAACGATTATTACTGCACCAATCTGGCTTTCCTCTCTATATCTATAGTTTCAGTGGCAGAATCGGTTAATTAAAAATTACTTTATTTTCAATAGCACCAATCCATCTGTTGGTGCTATTTTTCTTTCATCTCATACCTTCTCGACATTTAACAATTCCCTATAAAAATAAATAGCAAAAATAATTTCCTATTCAGTAAAACTCATTTCTAAAATCCAAATACTTATAAGGAACCTTATGAAAAAATTTATCTCTTTGCTTTTGCTTATTATTAGCAGCTTGCTCTAGTAACAATACGCCACCCGCTCACGACAATACAAACGCCCTTTTCACAAATATATGACCTCGCTTGGGAAGAGTGAAAAGAAAATATTTGATTCGAGGTGTTATTAAAACACCAGACAATAAAAACTTATTTGCTTAGTGATAAAGAAGATTATGAGTTTTCAGGCGTTGATGCGCATTTACTTTACAACCATTGTTCCAACCTGAATACATGACAAAGCTGTTAAAAATCCAATAGAAGTGATGATAAATTTTATTTAGCGCTTGCCTGTTGCTGCTGACCGTAGCTAATAACAAAGTTAAAGTAGATTATAGAATGATCGTACCGATTAAATACCTTAATACGCTTCGTCAGAGCCTGAAGGGATTAGGAGCAACGTTGGCAGGTATTCTATGAGGCTGGTGATTGTGTGGCAAACGATTTTCTTCCACAAAAGAACCTTCAGAATGCAAAGGAATAAACCTAGAAACTCACAATTACCCTTCGTATGAAAAGGGAAAGATAATGCGTCAATCATCGATGGGCGTATAGTGAAATTAAATAACCGTGATGAAATTTTTGAAAAATCCTCACTTCTATGCCAATACTACGTATCTCTTAGTAATTTATCGTCTAAAAACAGACGAAGAGATTCGATCAGCGAAACGGGATGAAATTAAACGTGAAAATCAGAATCACCAAAGATGGGAGCAGAAAACAGCACTAATCATTATTACTGCACCAATCTGGTTACCTATAGCGATAGGTGGGAGCCTGGTAGGGTAAGTAGTTAATACCATATTTTAGTTTCTTTTTAATGGCGCACACCAAGACCTGTGCGCCTAATTTCAATCAAAAATGCCTTAAAAAACTCACCGCACTTTATCCTTTCTCGATTACTCAATTTTCCGCTATTATAGTTTCTTTCTCATTCACTCTACTCTCGGAACTTTATCGATGAATAAATTTAAAAATAGCATTACTCACGGCGGCATTCGTAGGGTTTGTTTGCTTTGTACCACAACACAACAACCAAAGAAAACCGTTAAAACACGATACCTTAAAAAAATAACATTAGCCAAAGCGGAATTAAACAATCCGAAAGACTACAAACGTTATTACTATTCTTGCCGTAATTCAGAAACGGGTTCAAGTTCGTATTTAACCACTTTTACTTCCCGCTTTCAAGAGAAAGCCGCATGAAAGATAACTTTGGTATTTATTTCCAATTAGATGGTGGAAAAAGCGGTGCCGTTTGATCATGTGGAAAAATCGTACCTTAAATGCACGAGGAAATCGCTTTGAAGTGATTTATCGCTCTTATGAGCCGATTGATGGCAGTTATGTTGATTTAATCGCTCGTGAAAATAATTCCGTGTATTACAAGAATAATCAAGGCATGAAAAGCACTTGGTTAAACTGTCGAGAAGGCTAATTCTCACTGAAAGTGCGGTCATTTTTAGACGCATTTTTCCAAACAAAAAAAGCACGAGCTTTAAACTCGTGCTTTTTTTCTTTTTATTTCGATTATGCTTTTTGCTTGTGCGCGTTTCACGAAAAACGACTGAAAGCGTGAATGCCACCACAAATGAAATCACCATACCGATGCTGTACATCGCAAGGCTATCCGGTTTGATAGATGGAATACCTAAGAAACCTGCTGCGCCCTAATGCAATGGCTTTTGACATTGAAAGAAATGCGATAAAGGCACTTGCTAAGCCTGAACCAATCATCGCCGCAAAGAAAGCCTGACGATAGCGTAAGTTCACCCCGAACATTGCCGGTTCAGTAATCCCTAATAATGCAGAGATACCAGATGGCACCGCTAAACCGCGTACTTTTGGATCTTTTTAATGCCACTGCTACACCTAAACAGGCTGCACCTTGTGCGATGTTTGACATTGCGGCGATTGGGAAAATAAAGGTACCGCCTGTATTTGCCATTTCAGCTAATAATTGTGTTTCAACCGCAATGAAGGTTTGGTGCATACCCGTGATAACGATTGGTGCATAGAATGCCCCGAAGATCGCGCCACCAACGAAACCTAAGGTGTCATATAACCAAGTTAAAGCCTGATGCAATTAATGAACCCGCTTCACGACCGATTGGACCAATTACGGTAAATGCTAAGAAGCCCGCAATAAAGAGCGAGAATAATGGGGTAATGAGGTTATCTAAATAAGAAGGGCACAAACTTACGGAAGGTTTTTTCTAAGGTTGCTAATACCCAAGCAGAAACTAATGTTGGGATGACTGTGCCTTGATAGCCGACTTTTTCAATTTCAAGACCGAATACATTCCAGTATTGGATTTTGCCTTGCGCAAGGGTTAATGCGTAGTTCCAACCATCTGCTAATGCAGGGTGAACTAATAACATCCCAAGCGCCGCCCCTAAGAATGGGTTACCACCGAATTTACGGGTCGCAGAGAAACCAAGTAATACCGGTAAGAACACAAACGGTGCATTCGCAATGGTATTAATAAAAGTCCACTAAATCCGCAAGACCTGGGTGCATATCAATCACGCTTAATTCATCAACGAAGAAACCTTTCGCTGTAAGCATGGAGTGAATACCCATTAACAAACCGCCTGCGACGATTGCTGGAATGATTGGCACGAAAATATCTGCTAAGCCTTTCACCAAACGTTGCAATAAGTTTTGGATTGCCTGACGCCGCTTCTGCCACTTCGGCTTTGCTCACATCGCCGATACCAAGTAATTTGGTAAGTTCAGCATGGACTTTATTCACCGTACCTGAACCGAAGATAATTTGATATTGACCGGCGACAGCAAACTGCCCTTTCACGCCTTCAATATTATCAATACCTTCTTTGTCCACTTTGCTTTCATCGTTTAACACAATACGTAAACGCGTTGCGCAATGTGCTGCTGTGGCGATGTTTTCTTTACCGCCAAGTTTATCAATCACTTGTTGGGCGATTTGAGGGAAGTTCATAGTGCTCTCCTAATGGGGTTTCTAGAAAAAAAGAAATTGACCGATTGTAACCAAAACAGGGGATAATAACTAGCTATTCAAGCAAATTTTAGGCGAAAAAAAACCGACTTGATTAAGTCGGTTTATAGTTGGTGCTCTGGGCGAGACTTGAACTCGCACGGCCTGCGGCCACTACCCCCTCAAGATAGCGTGTCTACCAATTCCACCACCAGAGCGTTTATTCTGTTTTTATTCCTTATTGCGGAATATCATTATTTTTGTTTTCAACTGCTGGAGCAGCTTGTTGTTGCTGTTGTTGAACTTGTTCAGCAGTTTGAGATAAATCGTCAAATGAACCTTTTTGTACGTTGCCACGGTGAGAGTTAATATTACCCTAACACTAAAGCAATCACAAAAAAAGCCAGTTGCTAAGATTGCGCTGGTACGAGTTAAAAAGTTACCTGCACCTGCAGAACCAAACATAGTACCCTGATGCACCGCCACCAAATGACGCACCTGCGTTCGCACCTTTACCTTGTTGAACAAGGATAAAGCCGATTAAGGCGATACAAACTAATACATAAATAAATAATAAAAATATTGTACATTATTCTTTCTTCTCTAAATTGCGATTTCGCAAGAAAAACTGAGAGCAAATGTTATAAAAATTCATGCTTTTTCGCAAGCGCTTTCCCATTTTTTTACTTAATTGTATTAAGTTTAATCAATTTTTCAGCGTTTAAATCTTTCCGATTTTTTTGACCGCTCTTTTTTTCGTTTCGTTGCTGGTGATGCTTAAACCTTTTGAAATCTGACTTAAACGACGTAATGCAGTGAAAATCAACAAAACGTACTAAATCCGGCAACATTTGATTAAGCGTAAACATAAATTGCTGATAACTCGCCTGTTTTTGACTGATATCCGTTAACTGCGCTTCCCAATGTGCCGTCATATCAGGTTGTGTGGCAATATCCGGTAGCGCTGAAATGAGGATCCGCCCCGCTTCTGTGCTGTGAATATTACGCCCTTTTTTCGTCAAAAAACCGCGTTTAAACAACAATTCAATAATGCCTGCTCGGGTGGCTTCTGTGCCAAGTCCATCCGTTTCACGCAGAATTTTTTTCAATTCTTTATCTTGCACAAAGCGCGCAATCCCTGTCATGGCTGAAAGCAATGTCGCATCAGTAAAAGGTTTTCGGCGGTTGCGTTTTTACTCACCACTTCGCCTCGTTCACAGTACAGGATCTGCCCTTTTCTTCACGATCGGCAATAGCGGCTCTTGATTTTTCATCTTCGTCTTCTTTACCAAGCAATTCCTTCCAACCTGCGGTTTGCAAGTTGCGCGCTTGAGCCACAAAAGTACCGCCTGCAATACTTAAAGTAATTTTACTTTTACGATATTCCGCATCTGGACAGAATTGCAATAAATACTGACGCGCAATCAATTCATAAATACGCTGTTCATCAATACTTAAATTGATCGAACGTGTGTTAGCCGTCGGAATAATCGCATGGTGCGCTTCCACTTTTTTATCATTCCAACAACGATTACGCTGCTCGCTATCCACCACTGATGGCAAGGTTTGATAAGTCTGACAATGCTGTGAAATCGCATTCATCACTTTATGTCGTTCAGCAAAATGCTCTTCCGGCAAATAACGACAATCAGAACGTGGATAAGTAATCAAACGATGGGTTTCATATAAACGCTGACAGGTATCCAACACGCTTTGCGCTGACATGCCAAAACCGTTTTGCCGCATCAATCTGCAATGCTGACAACGAATAAGGCAAAGGGGCCGTTTCTTTCTCGCGCTTATCTACATATTCGGTCACTTCGGCAGGTTGATCGGTAATACGCTTCACGACATTTTCGGCCAACCCTAAAGACAGTACGCGACCATCCTCATCTTGGTAATCTTCGCAAGCCTTTCTTGGTTGCCAAAGTGCAGAAAAAAGTGCGGTCGGATTTTCAGATGTTTTTTCGTCTTTCACCCATGCCAACACTTCATAGAAATCTTTTGGTTGGAAATTTTCAATTTCCAAATCACGTCGAACAATCAAACCTAATACGGGCGTTTGCACTCGCCCAACGGAAAGCACACCATCATAACCGGCTTGGCGACCGCGAATGGTATAGCGCGAGTCATATTAATACCATAAAGCCAATCGGCACGAGCACGCGCCAGTGCAGAGGTAGCTAATGGAATAAAATGACGATTCGGTTGGAGTTTTTGTACCGCTTTTTCGACCGCACTTGGGTTAAGATCGCTAATCAAACAACGCAAAATCCCATCACGTTTTTCCGCTGATAAATTGGCATAACTAAACACTTCATCCACCAGCAACTGCCCTCTCTATCCGGGTCGCCTGCGTTAACTAAAACATCGGCTTGATGAATGAGTTTTTCCACCACAGAAAGTTGCTTTTTTACTTCTTTTCGCGGTAACAGAATCCACTTTTTCAGGAATGATGGGTAAATGTTCTAAACGCCATTGTTTGAATTTCGGATCGTAGGCATCCGGGTTCAGCCTGTTCGAGCAAATGCCCCACGCACCAAGTCACGACATCATCATTGCCGCATTTAATAAAAACCATCACCCCGTTGATGAGGTTTTGGCAATACATCGGCAATCGCTCGCCCAAGACTGGGTTTCTCGGCAATAAACAGGCGCATAAGATTAGTCGATCTGACGACGACCTAAGAAAGAGTGAGTTAAGGTGGTGCCGTCCACGGTTTCTAACTCCCCACCAACAGGGATCCCGTGAGCAATACGGCTCACTTTAATATTATGTTGATGGCAAATTTCAGCAATATAATTGGCTGTCGCATCGCCTTCCACCGTTGGATTGGTCGCTAAAATCACTTCGTGGAAAGATTCTTCGACCAGACGTTTTTGCAATAAATCTAAACCAATTTCTTTTGGGACCAATACCATCTAAAGGTGATAAATGCCCCATTAAGACAAAATAACGTCCAGAAAAATTGGCCGGTTTGCTCAATGGCTTGAATATCCGCCGGCATTTCCACCACGCAAAGCAAACCTGAATTTTGGCGACGAGGATTGTTACAAATATTGCACGTTTCCTCTTCGGTAAAATCACGACACTGTGAACAATGTCCAATTTTAGACATCGCTTCCGTTAATGCACGTGCTAAGTTCATCCCACCGCTACGATTGCGCTGTAAAAGATGATAAGCCATACGCTGCGCTGATTTCGGGCCAACACCCGGCAAGCAACGAAGATTTTCAATAAGATGTTCTAAAAGTGGACTGCTTTGCATAGTATTTATGATGGGAGAAAATGGATGGTGTGTGAATCGATAAACTCACACACCCGATGAATTAAAATGGAAGTTTCATTCCTGGAGGTAATGGCATGCCTGCGGTTACAGAAGCCATTTTTTTCTTTTTGTAATTCTTCTGCACGACGGACTGCATCGTTGAATGCGGCAGCGATTAAATCTTCCAACATTTCTTTGTCGTCTTCCATTAAAGAAGGATCGATCTCAATACGACGGCAGTTGTGCGCACCATTAATCGTGATTTTTACTAAACCCGCACCGCTTTCGCCAGTTACTTCTAATTGGGCAATTTCTTCCTGCATTTTTTGCATTTTTTCTTGCATTTGTTGGGCTTGTTTCATCAAGCCGCCTAAACCGCCTTTTTCCGAAACATTGGATTTTCCTTCTTAAGTAAACTAAAACGAGCCGCATTTTAGCGAAAAAATTTGCCTTTGGGAACAGAGAAATTTATTATTCCACACTTCAAAATTGGGTCAAAAACAACCGCACTTTTATTTAGGAATTGCAGATGGAAACTCGTTATTACTTTATATTTACGGCAGCTATTATTTTGTTACAACTGCTGATTTATATTTTTAATAAAACGCTGATTTGGTGGCTTAACAAACCGTTTCTCCCAAAAAGACAAGACGAGCAATCACTTTTGTCAGTTTTTTGCTTCCTAATGTCTTGGTTATTTGCCATTTTTTAAAGCTTTTTACGGTATTTCGACTTATTGCTTTAATGCTCGCACTGCTCCTTTTTTTCAGCCTTTGCGAGTATTGCCGTGGGATGTATTCATTTTCTTTTCCGAAAATCTAAAATCCATCACCAAAAATCGACCGCACTTTTGCGCATTGCTTTATCCCGTTTTTATTTATTGGCATCATTGCCTTAAGTGTGTATAACGCCTATGTCACACGTGTTATTCATTATGAAATCACGCTAGATAAAGCCGATTAAACCACTGCGAATTGGCATGGCAAGCGATCTCCATTTAGGCAAATTATTTGGTAGGAAAGAATTGGATAAACTGGCTGATATTATGCAGCAGGAAAAGGTCGATATCATTTTACTGCCTGGCGATATTATGGATGATAACGTCAACGCTTATTTAGCCGAAAAAATGCAACCCTCATTTAGCAAAACTCAAAGGCTCCAATGGGCGTTTATGCCACACTAGGCAATCATGATTTATTCGGGAGATCAAGATCGAATTGATCGAGAAATTCGCAAAGCCGGGTATTACGGTATTAAGAGATGAAACATTAACGTTAAATAATGAATTGGTACTGATTGACGAAATGACAATCTTGCTCACGATAGACCAAAGTACCGAGACGTTATTAAAACAAGTGAATACTGACTTACCGATTATTCTATTGGATCACCGTCCAACAGATATCGAAAAAACATGCTTCACTCCCGCTTGATATTCAAGTTTCAGGGCATGCACATAAAGGGCAAAGTATTCCCCGCCAGTTTAATCACGAAAAATGATGTATCGTTTGGATTATGGTCATGAAAAAATTGGCAATCCACATGTTTTTGTCACTTCGGGTTACGGCTTCTGGGGCATCCCAATGCGCTTTAGGGATCTCAATCAGAAGTAATGATTATTGACGTGAAAGGAAATAAAAAAAGAGCGGTCAAAAATGACCGCTCTTTTATTATCAATGAAACTCTTAAGAACACACCACTTTCACCGCTAAGCCACCTTTCGATGTTTCACGATATTTAGCATTCATGTCTTTACCTGTTTCATACATGGTTTCGATCACTTTATCCAAGGTTACGCGAGGGATTAGTGGTTCGACGTAATGCCATACGGCTAGCGTTAATCGCTTTTCACTGAAGCAATGGCATTACGTTCAATACAAGGTACTTGCACTTGACCACCAACCGGATCGCAAGTTAAGCTCAAGATTATGTTCCATCGCAATTTCAGCTGCGATACACACCTGTACTGGTGTACCACCTAAGATCTCAGTTAAACCTGCGGCAGCCATTGAACATGCCACACCCACTTCACCTTGGCAGCCGACTTCAGCCCCCGAAATAGATGCATTCATCTTATAAAGGGAACCAATCATACCGGCAGCCAATAAGTAACGTTCTATGACTTCTGGCGTTAAAGGTGCAACAAATTTTTTTCATAATAAGAAAGTACCGCTGGCACGATACCACACGCACCATTAGTTGGCGCGGTTACGACGCGATCCACCCTGCCGCATTCTCTTCATTCACCGCAAGGGCAAACATATTCACCCAGTCGATCACATACATTGGGTCATGGGCTAAACGGCTACTATTCGCCTCCAAGAGACGATAAAGTGATGGCGCACGACGAGCCACTTTTTAAAGGCCCTGGTAACACGCCTTCTGTTTTAATACCATGTTCAATACAATCTTTCATGGTTTTCCAAACATTCTGTAAATGTGCTTCAACCTCTTTTTATCACGCAATGCTAATTCATTTTTCATCATCACTGTTGAGAGCATTAAGTCACTCTCCTGACAATGTTTCAAAAATATCTTCAGCATGTTGATAAGGATAAGGCACAGTCACGGATTTTTCTTTCCTCTTGACCAAAAATGTGCTTCATCTACGATAAAAACCACCACCAATAGAGTAATAGGTTTGACGGTAAAGCACATTACGTTCAGCATCTAATGCAGTAATGGTCATACCGTTTTTCATGTAATGATAAAAAGGAATTATGGAATACCATATTGGCATCCCAATCGAAATTAACCGTTTTTGCCCTGTACAATCGACAGTTTTTTTGGTTTGTTTAACCTGTTCGATAAAGGTTGGGATTAAATCAATATCCACATCATGCGGTAGATAACCGGCTAATCCCTATAATGATCGCAATATCTGTATTATGACCAAGCCCCGTCATTGAGAGAGAGCCATACACATCAACATGCAAAGGTTGCGCATCATCAAATTTACCTTGCTCGATTAAATCGTCAATAAACTGTTTGCCTGCTTTCATCGGACTGACAGTATGGGAGCTGGATGGCCCAACCCCCACTTTTAAAACATATCAAATACACTAATCATATTATTTTAAAATCCTAAGCTAAACTAAAAAGCCGCTTATAATAATCCATATACGACCGCGGAGATAGCAATTAATCCCATAACTGTAACAAATACATTGCTAAAAGCGACCTTGATAGCGTTTCATTGCTGGAACATTGCGGATCGCATACATAGGCATAATGAAAAGGATCATCGCAATGATTGGGCCGCCAAGGATTCAATCAAACCTAAAAATACTTGGGTTAATGATCGCTACACCCCATAAAGTCAGTAAGAAGAAAACTGCAGTACCGTAATTTAATTTTTTTTACGATTCACACTTTCACCTTTTCATTTTGAGGTATAAACCTTCTAAACCTTCACGCGCCCCTAAATAATGGCCAAAGAATGAGCTTGTAATCGCGAAGAAAGCCACTAATGGTGCAAAATAAGAAATGTATGGGTTATCAAATTTGTTCTGCAGATAAGACAAAGATACTGATATTTTGTGCTTTTGCCTCTAATAACTCTGCCGGTGTTAAAGTTAATACGCAACTAAACACAAAGAACATCACGAAGAACAGTAATACGGTTGAAGTGCCTTTTTCTGTACGGCCGATGTGATATTCCGTTGTATTAAAATCTTTATATTCACGTTGTTGAGAAAGCGTGAAAGAGGAAATTGCCGGAGAATGGTTAAAAGAGAAAACCAATACTGGGATGGTTAACCATAATGTCGTGATAAAGCCGCCCGCAGTAGGAAGCTCATAAAGCATTGAAGCATTCCATTGCGGAATGAGATAAATTGATAACGCAAAGAGAATCAACACCAATGGATAAACGAGTAATTCGGTGATTTTCAACATCACTTTTTCACTGAACAACATGACTGAAAATTAATATCGCAATCAATACAAAAGAAAGAATTACACGGTTTGGTGAAGTCATGCCTAATTGGTTGACGATAAAAGAATCAACCGTATTGGTGATCCTGTTTCCATAAATCAATAAAATGGGAAGATCGCAAAGAAATATAATAAAGGTAATTAATTTTCCCAGCGGTCGGGCCGAAATGTTCTTCTACCACTTCGGTAATATCACTGCCTGGGTTTAGAAGAAGATAAACACGAAATAAGCCAAAACCACGATGCGCAAAAGTATGTCATCGGTCCAACTAAAAACCGCCATCACAATCAAAGGCCAAAAAGCCGCCCATCCCTGCATTGATTGGTAAAAATAATACCCCTGCGCCCACCGCAGTTCCAAATAAGTTTAATACCCAAGCTGTATCAAATTTATTCCATTTTTATTGGTTGTAGTGCCTCATACATCACCCTCTAAAGTTAAAAATTATAAAATCGTTTATTTAATGACTATTCATTCATTAAATTAATGGTGGCATTATGATAACGTTAGGGTGATCGCAAAGTGCAAAAATAATAAAGTGTGATCTCACTAACAATTTTATGTAACTTTTTACATAAATATTTATCTAGATCAAAAAGCGCAGCACACATTATAATCATTTTGTAGGTAGCATGCAAAACACGCTATATAAACTTAGGCACATTCCACTGAAAATGAAATCACTTTTTTAATACTTTCAGCGCCTAATGCAATCATAATTAAACGATCAACACCTAAAGCAACGCCTGACGTATTCGGAATACCCGCTTGTAATGCAGCAAGAAAACGATGATCAATTTCACGTTGTGGCAAACCAGCTCTTGCACGTAGGCGATTATCTTGCTCAAAACGATGTTGTTGTTCACGAGCATCTGTAAGCTCATGAAAACCGTTGGCTAGCTCTAATCCTTTATAATAGAACTCAAAAGCGTTCTGCTACTCGGCTATCTTCAGGACTAAGTTGCGCAAGTGCCGCTTGGGAAGAAGGGAAATGATAAACGGCAACCGGCGTCTCTTGACCAATTTTAGGTTCTACCACTTCACTGAATAGAAATTGTAATAAAGTATCACGATCTTCATCTTCATCTGCCATAAAGTTATGTTTACGTGCCACTTCCACCAATTCTTGACGAGTGGCTGATAATGGATCTAATCCTACATACTCTTGGAAGACAAATTGATAACTTAAGGTTTCTGCAGGTTTGCAATCGAGGATCTGTTGTAATAAATCATCCACTTCATTCATCAGACGGTACATATCAAAGTGCGGTCGATACCATTCGAGCATAGTAAATTCCGGATTATGGCGATTGCCCGCTTCTTCATTACGGAATACTTTACCAATTTGAAAGATCGGTCCACTGCCTGCCGCCAGTAAACGCTTCATGTGATATTCCGGACTTGTGGAAAGCCAGAGCGTTTTCGACAGTTCATCAAAAGGGGCAACAAATTCTGTATTAAAGGTGGAAAGATGAAGATCCGTCACGCCAAATTCACTTAAAACTGGAGTTTCTACTTCTAGTAATCCACGTTCAGTAAAGAACTGGCGAATATCAGCAATAATTTTGGCTCTCGCCAATAAGTTTTTAATTGATGCGGAAGGTTGCCATTCTATTTTTTTATCGCTAAGTGCGGTCATTTTTTTCTCCGTTTTCACCTTTAAAATGAATTAGACTATTGTAAACAAGAGTAATTTTTTTAACTCAATAATCCGACTAAATCATTCTTAAACGAAAACGGTTATCATCTAAAAATATAAAAAAAGTAACTTTTTTTGAGTTAGATCACACTTTTGATATTTTATCCGTTTATTCGGGAAAAAAAGGTTACTAATTTGTGAAACAAAAAGTGGCAGAATGACAACATATCCCCTATTTATTTAGGGGCATTTTTATTTTTTTACTTTCTATTGATTGGAGGATATCGTGCAAACGGTTAATGTCGATATTGCTATTGTTGGCGCTGGTGGTGGCGGTTTACGTGCCGCAATTGCAGCAGCAGAAGCAAACCCTAACTTAAAGATCGCATTAGTTTCTAAGGTTTATCCTATGCGTAGCCATACGGTTGCAGCAGAAGGTGGTGCGGCTGCAGTAATTAAAGAGGAAGATTCCTACGATAAACACTTCCACGATACCGTTGCCGGTGGTGACTGGTTATGTGAACAAGATGTGGTGGAATATTTCGTTGAACATTCTCCGGTGGAAATGACTCAGCTTGAACGTTGGGGCTGCCCTTGGAGCCGTAAAGCCGATGGTGATGTGAACGTGCGTCGTTTCGGTGGGATGAAAATCGAACGTACTTGGTTCGCAGCAGATAAAACCGGTTTCCACTTATTACATACTCTTTTCCAAACATCCATTCAATATCCACAAATTCAACGCTTTGACGAGCACTTCGTTTTAGACATCTTAGTTGATGATGGTCATGCTCGTGGTATGGTTGCGATGAATATGATGGAAGGTACACTTGTTCAAATCAACGCAAATGCGGTTGTGATTGCAACTGGCGGTGGCTGTCGTGCATTTAAATTCAACACCAACGGCGGTATCGTAACAGGTGATGGTTTATCAATGGCATATCGTCACGGTGTTCCACTTCGTGATATGGAATTCGTCCAATACCATCCAACTGGTTTACCAAATACCGGTATCTTAATGACTGAAGGTTGTCGTGGTGAAGGCGGTATCTTAGTGAATAAAAACGGCTACCGTTATTTACAAGATTATGGTCTAGGCCCTGAAACCCCAATCGGCAAACCTGAAAACAAATATATGGAACTTGGTCCACGTGATAAAAGTTTCACAAGCATTCTGGCAAGAATGGAAAAAAAGGCAACACCTTAAAAACAGCAAAAGGTGTCGATGTGGTTCACCTTGACTTACGTCACTTAGGTGAAAAATATTTACATGAGCGTCTTCCATTCATTTGTGAATTAGCCAGTGCTTATGAAGGTGTAAACCCAGTTAATGAACCAATCCCAGTTCGTCCCGGTTGTTCACTACACCATGGGTGGTATTGAAGTGGATTACAACAGCGAAACTCGCATTAAAGGTTTATTTGCTGTAGGCGAATGCGCATCTTCTGGTTTACATGGTGCAAACCGTTTAGGGTTCTAACTCGCTTGCAGAATTAGTGGTTTTAGGCCGTGTTGCAGGGTGAATATGCCGCACAACGTGCAGCAGAAGCTCAATCTACAAATCGTGCTGCAGTTGATGCACAAGCGCAAGATGTTGTCGCTCGCCTTAAAGCGCTTTATGACCAAGAAGGTAATGAATCTTGGTCTGAAATTCGTGATGAAATGGGTACCGTAATGGAAGAAGGTTGTGGTATCTACCGTGACCAAGAAAGCATGCAAAAAGCAGTAGATAAAATTGCTGAGCTTAAAGAACGTTATAAACGTATTCGTGTTGCAGACCGTTCAAGCGTATTCAATACCGATGTGCTTTTACACTGTAGAATTAGGGGTACATCCTTGATGTGGCACAATCTATTGCAAACTCTGCAATTGAACGTAAAGAGTCTCGTGGTGCACACCAACGCTTAGACTATACTGAACGTGATGATGTGAATTATTTAAAACACACCCTTGCTTACTACAATGGCGATGATGCACCACGTATTGAATACAGCCCGGTGAAAATCACTAAATCTCAACCAGCAAAACGTGTTTATGGTGCGGAAGCAGAAGCGGCAGAAGCGGCTGCGAAAGCTAAGGAGCAAGCAAATGGCTAATTCACCAGTAATGACTGTAGAAGTATTACGCTACAACCCAGAAAATGATCAAGAGCCACATTTAAGCTCTTATCAAGTACCTTATGATAACCAAACCTCTCTTTTAGATGCGTTAGGTTACATTAAGGATAAACTTGAACCTTCTCTTTCTTATCGCTGGTCCTGCCGTATGGCGATCTGCGGTTCTTGTGGGATGATGGTGAATAACAAACCTAAATTGGCTTGTAAAACGTTCTTACGTGATTACAGCGGCCATATGCGTATTGAACCATTAGCAAACTTCCCTATTGAACGCGACTTAGTGGTTGATTTAAGCCACTTTATTGAAAGTTTAGAGGCGATTAAACCTTATATTATTGGTAACGAAGCACCACCGTTAGATGGTAAACCACATCCATCAAAAGAATTGCAAGTAAGCCGTACTAAACAAACCCCGGCACAACTTGAAAAATATCGTCAATTCTCAATGTGTATTAACTGTGGTTTATGCTATGCCGCTTGTCCACAATTTGGTTTAAACCCTGAATTCTTAGGCCCTGCAGCGATTACAATGGCACACCGTTACAACCTGGATAACCGTGACCATGGTAAAGCAAAACGTATGCCATTATTAAATGGTAAAAACGGTGTTTGGAGCTGTACTTTCGTCGGTTATTGTTCTGAAGTGTGTCCAAAACACGTGGATCCGGCTTCTGCAATCAACCAAGGCAAAGTGGAAAGTGCCAAAGATTATGTTATCTCAATGCTAAAACCAAAAGGCTAAGGGGAAGAATATGTCAGTAACAGTAAGTAAACGTAAAAAATATGTTCGCCCAATGACGGCTACTTGGTGGCAAAAGTTGGATTTCTACAAAGCTTATATGGTACGTGAAGCAACCTCTATCTTTGCCGTATGGTTCTGTATCGTATTGCTTTATGGTGTACTTTGCCTTGCAAGCAATCCTGTTCCAGGCTTAGGTATTGTTGATTTCATTGGCTTCTTAAGAAATCCAATTGTGGTGTTCTTAAATATCATCACATTAATTGCGACCTTATATCACACTGCAACTTATTTCGTGATGACCCCAAAAGTGATGAATATCATTGTTAAAAATGAGCGTTTACCACATCACGTGTTAAGAAATGCACTTTGGGCAGTTACAGCTGTGATTAGTGTTATCGCATTAATTTTAGTTTATATGTAGGGAGAGAAAAAATGGTCGAACAAAATCCAAAACGCTCTGGTGAACCGCCAGTATGGTTGATGTTTGGTGCTGGCGGGACTGTCAGTGCGATTTTCTTCCCTGTTGTGATCTTAATCCTTGGTTTATTGTTACCATTCGGATTAATTGATCCACATAACTTAATTACATTTGCTTATTCTTGGATCGGAAAAACTAGTTATCTTAGTTTTAACAATTTTTCCCTATGTGGTGTGGTTTACACCGTATCCATCACGCGATGCACGATCTTAAAATCCACGTGCCAGCAGGCGGATTTATCTTTTACGGCTTAGCCATGATTTACACAATCTGGGTGTTATTTGCTGTATTAGGTTTTGTAATTTAAAAACTACTAAAGTGAAGAAATAAAAGTGTGGTCAAAAGATGACCGCACTTTTTTTATTCTCGAAGAATAACCCAAAATATTATCTTAATCCAGAAAAACAAAAAACCCGACATTACATCGGGTTTTCTTTTATCAAAAACTTTGATAATTATTCTGCAACAACGATAACATCTAATGTTGCAAATACTTCGCCGTGAAGTTGGAAACGAACATCGTGGTCACCAAGAGTACGGATTGGACCGTTTGGTAAACGAACTTCGCTTTTCGCAATTTCAACACCAGCTGCAGTTACTGCTTCTGCTACATCACGAGTAGTGATTGCGCCGAATAAACGACCTTCATCACCAGCTTTAGATGCGATAGTTACAGAACCTAATGCAGTCACTTGTGCTGCGCGAGCTTGAGCTGCTGCAAGACTTGCTGCTGCCGCTGCTTCTAACTCTGCACGACGTGTTTCAAAGTGTTCAATGTTAGCTTTAGTTGCCATAACTGCTTTACCTTGTGGGATTAAGAAGTTACGAGCGAAACCAGATTTAACATTAACTTGATCACCTACGTTACCTAGGTGAACGATTTTATCTAAAAGAATTACTTGCATTTCCTAACTCCTTCTTAATTGTGATGAGAATCAGAGTAAGGTAATAACGCTAAATAACGAGCGCGTTTGATTGCGCGTGCTAATTGGCGTTGGTACTTCGCACGAGTACCGGTAATGCGGCTTGGTACAATTTTGCCGCTTTCAGAAATGTAGTTCTTTAATGTAGCGATATCTTTGTAATCGATTTCAACAACATTTTCCGCTGTGAAACGGCAGAACTTACGACGACGGAAATAACGTGCCATTTGGCTGTCTCCTAATCTATAAATTCGATTTGCTCGGCATGCAATACTAACTGCGTTAAACCATTTGAGGTTTTATGTGAAGTAATAAACCCCACCACAAGAAGTTTACTGCCGACCGTAATGCTTTGAGTTTTTTCTATTAACTGATTGCCACTGACTTGAACTGGCATCTTTAACCACGCTTGGCGTGATAAACCACTTTCAACTTGTTCGGAACGATGTTCCAGCCAAAATTGGCAATGCGCAATCCCGTTAGGGCTTTTGCTTCGCTTGGGTAATTGACACACTGTGCCGATTAACGAGAAGCGATTATCAAGTTTTTGAATTACTCTTCAGCATCCTCAAAAATCGTTGTTTTTCAACTTCAGCTAAAGGTTTACGTTCTTCTTTAGCCGCTTTCATTGGGGACGCTTCGGTTACGGCGTGCTTAGTATGGATAACAAGACTGCGTAATACAGCATCGTTATAACGGAAAGTCGTTTCTAGCTCGTCGATGACTTGTTGAGGCGCTTCTACATTCATAAGCACATAGTGTGCTTTGTGTAATTTATTAATTGGGTACGCTAATTGACGACGACCCCAATCTTCTAGGCGATGAACTTGACCACCAGCTTCTTTAACAGAACCTGTGTAACGTTCGATCATACCTGGTACTTGCTCGCTTTGGTCCGGATGAACCATAAACACGATTTCGTAGTGACGCATTACTGCTCCTTACGGGTTAATCAGCCTTTGACGTAGATTAGCCACCAATCTGCAAAGGCAAGGAACGAAAAAATGAACGTGGCTAAGAGCGCTGATTATACAGATTTTTTTCCAGACTTCAAATAATTTGTACGCTTTTCAAACAAAAAAAGCCGATATCAACATATCGGCTTTTCTTTTCATATCTAAATTAACGGCTACGAAAAATGATACGACCTTTGCTTAAGTCATAAGGTGTCATTTCGACAGTTACTTTATCGCCCGTTAAGATACGAATATAGTTTTTACGCATTTTGCCAGAAATATGTGCTGTCACCACGTGACCATTTTCTAACTCAACGCGGAACATGGTATTTGGTAAGGTTTCCAAAATTGTGCCTTGCATTTCAATGCAATCTTCTTTTGCCATTTTATCCTCTAAAATTATGATTTTTTTGACCGCTCTTTTTGCGGCTATAAATGAAAAACGGGCGAATTATAGCCGTTTTTCATGTTAGACGAAAGATTAAAAATAGTATTTTATTGAAATCCCCATTATTTTTTTCAATAATTCGATTATAATATTTTTAAAAAAGTAGATCTGGTAGAAAAATTTAATTTAGCATTCGAAACCAGTAAGATCTAGGGCCTTATATGGTATCCACTTTCCAAGAAGACTGTTCTATCTAAAAAGGCTAAAGCAAACTTTACTCAGATTTTCGTCAATTTGTATGTAAACCAATGACTTCAACCCAAGGGTTATTTATGGCTATACCTAAAAATAATTGTAATTAGTTTAAAAAATTCAACAAGAAGAAAAAATATTGCTAAACGCCTTTTCTGGTTTGGGGTTGGACTTTACTTTTTTTGATGCGACAGATGGGAAAAAACTGCCCGCTTCCGTATTAGAATCTGTTGATTATGATTTCTATCCGAAACACTATTTATCACCTAAGCCCTTAACGCTCGGCGAAATTGGCTGTGCAATAAGCCATATTAAAGTTTATGAGCACATGGTGAAAAACAATATTGAAAGTGCCATTATTCTTGAAGACGATGCGATCGTTTCTCAGCACTTTAAGGAAATTGTTGAAGATACGCTCAATAAAATTAATAAAAAAATCATGAGTTGATCTTTTTTTGATCACGGAAAAGTTAAATCACATTTCTTTTAAGAAACAGATTGTGGAAGGATATAGACTTGCACATTACAAGACACCTTCAAAAAATTCAAGAAGATGCATTATCTATGCAACCGCTTACTTAATTACACTCTCTGGTGCTAAAAAATTACTTAACTACGCTTATCCAATAAGACTACCTGCTGATTATCTGACGGGATTAATCCAAAAACACGTGTTGACACCTATGGTATTGAACCGCCATGTGTATTTAGAGGATTAAATAGTGACTCAGAGATAGACAAAATTGAGCATCGATATGAATAAGCTAAAAGCCCTAAGGTTAAAAATAGGGAAATGGATACTCGATAAATCATCAAGATCCAACAATCCCAAAAGTATAGAACATCCTAAGAGTTTCTTATTTTTGCGACAAGATGGGAAAATTGGCGATTATATCGTTAGCTCTTTTGTTTTTCGGGAGATAAAGAAATTTTAACCCTTTGATAAAAAAATTGGTGTCATCTGCACGAAACAGAACGCTTATCTGTTTCAAAGAAACCATAACATTGATGAAATTTATCTTGTAAAGAAAAGAAACATTCTCGATTACATCAAGACGGCGCTATTTATTAGAAAAGAGAGATACGATGTTGTCATTGACCCGACCATCGTGCTTAGAAACCGAGACTTATTGTTATTGAGAATAATCAATGCCCGAAATTATATCGGCTATAGAAAAGCAGATTATAATATTTTTTTAATATAAATATTACTAAAGACGGCCATTTTTCAGAAATTTACAAAGAGGCTTTTGGCTCAGTCAAACATCTGTCTAAGTGATGATAGCTATGACATTCCACAAGATGCCTCAACCAAAGAAGAAATCCTTCAGTTTATGACTGATAACCAGTTAAATAACTTTATTACCATTAACTTCTATGGTGCGGGGAAAAATAGAAAATTTGACGATACTCACATTATAGATTACTTAGCATATATTATAAGTCATCATAAATGTCCATTAGTCTTACTCTCAACACCAGATACTCATGAGCATTTAAGTAGAATCGCTAACCAATTTAATGATGTATTTGTTTATCCAAATCCTCACACAACGATCTATCATACAATTGAGTTGATTAGAAATTGCGCTCTACTTATTTCAGTTGATACATCAACTATTCATATTGCTTCTGGGTTAAATAAACCTATGATTTGTTTTTACTCGCAAGACAAAGAAAATTTTACGCATTGGCATCCTAATTCAAAGAATGCATGCCATATTCTTCATTACCATGATAATGTTAATGAGATCTCTCCGAGAGAAATAAAACCAGAGTGGCTAGATATTTAAAGATACAAACCACAAACTTTATCATTTACTAGACTATTTTATGAACTCAAAAAAACACTTAGGCCATACAGCCCGTAAACGCTTTGGACAAAACTTTTTACATGATACCTCTGTGATTCAAGGTATCGTGGCGGCGATTTACCCACAACCGAATCAATTCTTAGTAGAAATTGGCCCAGGGCTTGGTGCATTAACAGAGCCTGTTGGTGAACTTGTCGATCATCTTACCGTAGTCGAGCTTGACCGAGACCTTGCTGAACGTTTACGTCACCATCCATTTTTACATCAAAAGCTCACCGTGATTGAAACGGATGCGATGCAATTTGATTTTGGTGAGCTTTATACAAAAGAAAATTTAGCGGGAAAAGGTCAAAAATTACGCGTATTTGGTAACTTACCTTACAACATTTCTACCCCATTGATGTTCCACTTATTTAAGTATCATGATGTGATTCAAGATATGCACTTCATGCTGCAAAAAGAAGTGGTAAAACGCTTATGCGCAGGACCAAATAGCAAAGCTTACGGTCGTTTAACCATTATGGCGCAATATTTCTGCCAAGTGATACCTGTACTTGAAGTGCCACCTTCTGCATTTAAACCTGCACCGAAAGTGGATTCAGCCGTTGTGCGTTTAATTCCTCATAAAGAACTGCCGCACCCTGTAAAAGATTTATATTGGCTGAACCGTGTTTGCTCCCAAGCGTTCAATCAACGCCGTAAAACGCTGCGTAATGCGCTTTCAACATTATTTTCAGCCGAAAATCTGACCTCACTTGGTATTGATTTAAATGCACGCGCAGAAAACTTGGCTATCGCAGATTATGCGCGTTTAGCGAACTGGCTGGCGGATAATCCACCAGCTGATTTAGATGGAGATAAATTTTTAGAGTTAAATGAAGACTAATATGAATATCGCGTTTTTCATCTGATAATAACTATGCACCATATTTAGCCGTTAGCATATTAAGTGTATTAAGAAATAATTCTAAATCTGAAATTTGTTTCTATATTTTGGATTTTTGGTATTGATAATAACAACAAAGATATTATAGCTAATATTGTTTTTGCAATCATGGTAAAAAGTATCAGCTTTATAAGCGTGGATAAAGATGAATTTGCTAACTTTTCCTATTACAATAAATTATATTTCTTTAGCAACTTATGCCAGATTAAATATAACTCAATATATCCCTGATGTAGATAAGTTACTTTTATATTGATGTTGATACTCTAACAAATGGCTCATTAGATGATTTATGGAATACTGATATCGAACAGTATTCACTTGCTGCATGTAAGGATTTCTTTATTGAAATTGAGCAAGCAGATTACAAGACAAAAAATTGGCTTTAGAAAATCATCATTATTTTTAACGCCGGAGTGCTTCTTATCAATATGCGAAGATGGCGAGAATTGAATGTTCTAGAGATGAGTCTGACTTGGTTAAATAAATATAAGGATGTTATAAAGTATCAAGATCAAGATATCTTAAATGGTATTTTTCAAAGACGATGTTAAGTTTATAAATACAAGATTTAACTTCACGCCATCTGAATCTGGCTATATAAAAATATCGAAAAAGAACGAGAAATTCAATTTCCTGCAGTTATTTACCATTATCCTGGACCAGATAAGTTTTGGTCTAGCTGAAGTTCTCACTTAAAAAGCTAATTTAGGGTATTCACTATTTAAGAAAATCAGCAATAGTTATCCGGCTTTTTAAGGCGGATTTTTGATGTTGTCGACTTTAGAACAAAAAAATAAGAAGACTCATTAGAGAAATAAAATATAAATTTGTCTATCACATCTTTTAATTTTCTAAAATGACAACCTACTTAATTAGTAGTTTTCAAGGGTTAGAGTATCATCACTTCAATTTTGCATGTAAATCGCTTTTTACTAATAGGCTTAAGAGATTAAGCCTATATAAAGTATTTCATCAGCTTATCTACATAAAACGAACAATTTCTTTACCTTGCATTTCTTTCAGGCGTTGTTGTTCTTTCCATTTTTCTTTATTTAGTGCTCGTATAATATTTTCTTTTATCCGAGTTAAACGCTGTTTCAATGTTTTTCTTGGTATGCACTGCCGTATTTTTTTACGCTCTTGCTGCAAGTCACTTACCAATAAGCTATTCTCTTGATTTAACTGCAATTCTTGCACGCAAATGGCTGGGTTAAGTTGATAGACTTGATAAACACCGACATTAATCAGTTCATTAAACATAATCTCATCAATTGCTTTGATATCCTCTACGGCGAGTTTTTCAAATAGATTAATAAGGTATTTCGCCGCGCCATTGGAAATAATATAGCCTGCTGTACCAAAATGCTTTGATTTTAAAATATCAATGTTTCTTTTTTGGAAAGGTAAAATTTGTTGCTGATGCTCCAGCTGAACAGGCATTAAAAATGTTTCTAAACGCAAAACAAAAATCTCTTGAAAATTGAACCGCACTTTTAGCCATTCATCATTCGCAAGAAATTGTTCGGCATTCTCACCAAGCAGAATATCATCCTCAAAAATAGAAATATAATCTAAATTATCGTCAACACACTTTTTCCATAGCATGAAGTGGCTCATCAAACATCCCTTCTCACCTGCTGTGAGCTTTGATGTAGCTTCAACATTTGGAAGATAACGCTGTAAATGAGCGTCAAGTCGATCAGAAGGTGTGAATGCATCAAAAAAATTCAAAGGGAATTTGTTTCTGACCGAATTGATCGATAATGTGATTTCGACGTTTATCCACCGTTGAAATACTAATCACTGCATTTTTATGTTCAATAGAATACATAGAAAAACATCATATCTGCCTTAAATTGCAGGCTATCTTACTATTTTAAGATTATGAAATGAATAGTATCTTCACAAAAAATCTATGCTAGAATTTATGACAAATCTTTAGCATAAAGACTGCCAGAACCTAATAACCATAACGGGAGCATCATAGAAAAAATGGCAACCTATTTCGTCGGTGATTTGCAAGGCTGTTATGATGAATTACAGCTTTTATTAGAGCGTGTAGATTTCAATCCTGCGCAAGATAAACTTTATCTCGTGGGAGATCTCGTAGCGCGCGGAGATAAATCACTTGAATGTCTTCGTTTTGTAAAATCCCTTGGCAAGGCAGCACAGACAGTGCTGGGCAATCATGATTTACATTTAATTGCGACTGCACTGGGGATTAAAAAAGTGAAACCACGTGATCGTGTTGATGCCATTTTTAATGCACCGGATTTTGATGAGCTCATTCATTGGTTACGCCACCAACCATTACTTGTACATAATGAAGAATTAAACTTCCTGATGGCACACGCAGGTATTTCGCCTGATTGGGATTTGGAAACTGCGAAATCTTGTGCGACTGAAGTTGAACAGATTTTACAGCACGGCGATTTTCATTATCTTATTGAAAATATGTATTCTGAACAGCCTGATCGTTGGTCGCCTGATTTACAGGGCTTAGCGCGTCATCGTTACATTATTAATGCTTTCACTCGAATGCGTTTTTGCTATTTAGATCATCGCTTTGATTTTGCCTGTAAATCCCCTTTAAAAGATGCACCAGCTGAGCTCACGCCTTGGTTTAATTTAGATAATCCACTTTATAAACAAATTCCCATTGTCTTTGGGCATTGGGCAAGTTTAGTCGATGAGCCTACTCCGCCAGGTATCTATGCCTTGGATACAGGTTGTGTGTGGAATAATCGGATGACCCTGTTGCGCTGGGAAGACAAACAGTTCTTCACGCAAAGTGCGGTCAAAAAAATTACAGTGATTTTTAAAGGAAACGCTATGCTCTCGCTTACAGCTGAATCTTGCGAACTGTTCAATATTCCTTTCTACCAATTCGCCCAAATGAAAAAAATTCTGCCCGGAAGATATTCCGGCCATTAAAAGCGGATTACAAATTACATTGGGATAACTGGAAAGCGATTATTCAAGAAGTGGTAAAAGCAACTTGGCTCGCCTTTTGCGAAACCGCATATTGAAAGTTGGACCAATGGCTGGCAGGTGCGAGCGCATTTCTTCGCTTATTTTAAATACGAGTTTAACCAAAATTCTGCAGCAATTTTTTCTGTGCTATTAAATCGTCGCCGACTAAGAGTATGTTTAGATTGGCATTGCTATCGTGCAGATCGCTCACAAATTAATGTGCAACAATATAATCAGTGGCTTGATCAATTTGATTTCAAACAATTTGCCGATTTTGATATTTGGCGAGAAGATGAAAGCGAATATGATGATTTTCGCCAAGTAAAGCGCATTTCTGAAAAAAAGATCTTATCTTGCATTCAGATGAGGATTTTTTTGGTGCATTGGAAAAAAAGCATTGAAAAAAAGCTGAACTTCATCAAATTGATCCCTGTTTCATTTATCACAAAAACCATTCAACAATTGCAACCGCTTTACGATCGCTGTCATCAATAAAGTGCGGTCATTTCCATTAAATTTTTTCGTCTTGTTTATTTGTTATGCTATCATTACATTAGTTTAACATTTTTAACAATTTTGCTTTTAGGAGTACTTTATGAAAAACGTCGTGATCGTTGGCGGTGGCGCCGGCGGCATAGAGTTAGCGACATTTTTAGGGGACAAAGTTAGGGTCGTAAAAAACAGGCTAAAGTAACGCTTGTGGATCGCAATGCGACCCACTTATGGAAACCCTTATTACATGAAATTGCAACAGGTGTAATGGATGATGGCACGGATTCTTTGAGCTATCGTGCACACGGGAAAAACCACCATTTTAGCTTTGAACAAGGCTCAATCACGCGTATTAATCGTGAGCAAAAATATGTTGAACTTGCCCCTGTTTATGGGCAAGAAGGCGATATGCTCGTGGTTGCGCGTCGTATTCCTTATGATTACTTAGTGATTGCGATCGGTAGTAAATCGAACGATTTCAATACAAAAGGCGTCGCTGATAACTGTATTTTCTTGGACAGCTCTGATCAAGCGCTTCGCTTCCAACAAAGAATGTTGGAATTATTCCTTAAATTCTCTGAAAACCGCGCATTAGATGATATTGGTGAAGAAGAATTTAAACAGAAATTAGTGGATGAGAACAAAGTCAATATTGCCATTGTTGGCGGAGGTGCTACTGGCGTGGAATTAACTGCTGAACTTTATCATGCGACGGAAGACTTGTCTTCTTACGGTTACGGTAAAATTGATAATTCCTGCTTACAAGTCACTTTAGTTGAAGCGGGTCCTCGATTACTGCCTGCTCTACCCGAAAATTTATCTGCAGCGGTATTAGATGAATTGCAAGAAATGGGGGCTAACGTGAAATTAAATACGATGATCACAGAAGCCCAGCCAAACACGCTTATCACCAAAGATGGCGAAGAAATCAAAGCTGATCTGATTGTTTGGGCGGCGGGTGTTCGCACCTCAACGGTGACACAGCAATTCGATGGATTAGAGCTTAATCGCATCAATCAATTAGTGGTAAAAGATACCCTTCAAACTACGGTGGATGACAGTATTTTTCGCGATTGGTGACTGTGCAGCATTAATGCAACCAAACGGTAAATTAGTTCCGCCAAGAGCGCAAGCTGCACATCAAATGGCAAAAAGCTTGTGCGAAAAAAATATCTTTGCACTTTTTGAGCAAAAAAACCATTAAAAAGCATTCAAATACAACGATAAAGGAACCTTGGTATCTCTTTCAAGCTTTACCGCATTGGGTAGCATTTCAAATAAATTTGGGAAAAAAACCCACTAACTGTTCAAGGTAAATTTGCGCAGTTTGCGTATGTGTCTTTATATCGTATGCATCAACATGCTTTGCATGGATGTATTAAGATTGGCTTAATTATTTTAGTGGATAAACTTAACCACTATTTAAAACCAAGATTGAAATTACATTAATGCAAAAAGTGCGGTCAAATCAAATTTAACCGCACTTTTTCATTTCTTAAACTAATTGATTGTTATGCTCATAGGCATAAAGTGTATTAAACATCAGCATGGCAACCGTCATTGGCCCTACTCCACCCGGTACTGGTGTAATATAAGCTGCTTTTTGTATCGCTACATCATATTCCACATCGCCCACTAATTTGCCATTGATACGGTTAATCCCCACATCAATGACTGTTGCCCCTTCTTTAATCCAATCGCCCGGAATAAAACGAGGTTTACCCACAGCTACCACTAAAACATCCGCCTGACGAATATGATGTTCTAAATCTTTGGTGAAACGGTGAGTCACCGTAACCGTTGCACCAGCCAACAATAATTCGAGTGACATCGGGCGCCCTACAATATTCGATGCACCAACGATCACTGCATGTTTACCATGTAAATCAATACCTGTGGTTTCCAATAATTTCATTACGCCATAAGGGGTGCAAGCGCGTAAGGTTGGAATACGCTGACATAAACGCCCAACATTATAAGGATGAAAACCATCCACGTCTTTTTCAGGACTAATTCGCTCAATAACTAATGAACTATTAATCTGCTCTGGTAATGGAAGCTGAACCAAAATACCATCAATGGTTTCATCAGCATTTAAAATATCAATCAGTTGAAGTAATTCAGCCTCCGTGGTTGTTTCAGGCAAATCATAGGATCTTGATATCATCCCAATCTCTTCACAACTTTTACGTTTACTGCCCACATAAACTTGAGAAGCGGGATCTGCCCCCACCAAAATTACTGCGAGCCCGGGTGCTCGTTTGCCTTGAGCACGATAATATACAATTTTACTGGCAACATCTGATTTAATTTTTTTTGATAGTTCAGTACCTGAAATAATTTGAGCAGTCATGCGTTTTTTTCCTCAAGATGGCATTAAGTAAACGTTTGCTATTTTTAACTGACAATGTCTTATATTACAAAGACAACAAAAGTGCGGTTAAAAAAACTGGAATAATTTTGAGCAATTGAAAGAGGAATCTAAAAAAATTAATTGACTGGAAAGAAAAGCTCACTATAATTGAGCCCAATCGTCGGCGAGTAGCGCAGCTTGGTAGCGCAACTGGTTTGGGACCAGTGGGTCGTAGGTTCAAATCCTATCTCGCCGACCACTTCTTTTATATTTCCCTCGAAATTCCATACAAAAGATGTAACCCTTAAAATGCGCCCTTAGCTCAGCTGGATAGAGCAACGCCCTTCTAAGGCGTGGGTCAAAGGTTCGAATCCTTTAGGGCGTGCCATAACTCATCTCAATCTGCCATTATTTTTCTAACTGGCTTTTTTAAGCGAAAGTAATAGGTTTAACACTTAGTTTAGGCAAAAAAAAATAGCGTAAATTCTAGATATCAGAATGATTGATTAAAAAGATAATTTTAAAATTAAGAAAAAGAAAAGTATTTGAATGGCGGTGAGAGGGGATTCGAACCCCCGATGCACTTTCGCACATACACGCTTTCCAGGCGTGCTCCTTCAACCACTCGGACATCTCACCGTTTTTGAAGTGCGTGAAATATAAAAGATTTCTCCAAGATTAGTCAAGTTTTTTTGAGCTAGAACATAAAAAAATCCTTTTTTTCTTTTTAGTTAAAATATAAACTCATTCTTTTTTTATCGTTGTTTTTTTATGCAAATCAAATTACTCTTTTCTAAAAAAATGTATTTTTTTAGCTGTAAAACCATTCAGCGCATTGAAAAGAATCTTTCCGTGAAGGTTACGGGAAACAAAAATTAATTAAAGATATTATCGCAGGACTCACTGTGGGCGTCATTGCGATTCCTCTCTCCATGGCTTTAGCTATTGCCAGTGGTGTTCCACCTCAACACGGTCTTTATACCGCTATTGTGGCGGGTATCGTGATTGCATTAACCGGTGGATCGCGTTTCAATATTTCAGGTCCAACTGCAGCATTTGTCGTCATTTTATATCCCATCACACAACAATTTGGACTTAGCGGATTACTCATGGCAACGCTGCTTTCGGGAATTATTTTAGTCATCATGGCCCTATCGCGATTAGGTCGATTAATTGAGTACATCCCTCTTCCTGTTACTCTTGGCTTTACCTGCGGGATTGGCATTACCATCGGTACATTACAAATCAAAGATTTCTTAGGTTTAGACATTGCTCAGATGCCACCTCACTATATTGAAAAAGTACAAGCTATTTTGACCGCGCTTCCTACGATTAACTGGGCTGACACCTCTGTGGGTGTGGTTACCTTATTTATACTTACGCAATGGCACAAACTTCGTTTACCCGTGCCAGGCCATTTACCAGCGGTCATTATTGGAACACTCATGGCATTAGCCTTAGGACAATTTGGCTTCTCAGTTGAAACCATTGGTACAGCATTCCAATACACCTTATCTGATGGCACAACTGGACATGGTATCCCTAATGTTTGCCTGAAGTTGCCTTACCTTGGAATATTCCGAATGCGCAAGGTGAAGTCATCAATTGGAGTTTTGATCGCATACAGACTCTCTTACCTGCGGCCTTTTCAATGGCGGTATTAGGCGCGATTGAGTCGCTACTTTGCGCGGTCATTTTAGATAACATGACGGATACCAAACATCATTCCAATAATGAATTACTCGCCCAAGGTTTAGGGAATATTATTTCACCATTCTTATGCGGCATTACTGCAACCGCGGCAATTGCACGTTCCGCAGTCAATGTAAAATCTGGAGCGGTATCACCAATAGCCAGTGTCATTCATGCACTCTTAGTTTTATTCTCGCTATTATTCTTTGCGAATGCCCTGTCTTATTTGCCACTCTCTTCTATGGCTGCATTGCTATTAATGGTAGCTTGGCATATGGCTAATGTACCTGAAATTATTCGTTTAGCTCGTCGCTCCACAAAAAACGAAATTGCGGTGTTGTTCACCTGCTTAATTCTTACCGTGTTATTTGATATGGTGATCGCCATCTCTGTCGGCGTATTATTAGCGAGTCTTTTATTTATCCGCACTATTGCAGAAATGACAAAAACGATTGAACAACCCGTGCCAGAAGATCTCGATGATGTATTAGCTTATCGTATCAGCGGTCCATTATTCTTTGCAGCGGCAGATAAACTCTTTGCGGATTTACACGATAAAACCGTACATACCGATCACGAGATTAAACATATCGTGTTGCAGTGCGATGCCGTGACCGTGCTCGATACGGGGGGCATTCATGCACTCACTCATTTTGTACAGCATATGTTGCCACATCAACAAATCTACTTGTGCAATATGCAATTCCAACCACTCAGAATGTTAGTAAAATCTAACTCTGTGCCTGAATTGCAAAAAATTAACTATGGTACAGATTTACAAGATGTGTTTAATAAAAATTCGTGAGTTTGAACAAGCAAATCCATAAAACACTAAAAAAAGCGTGCTAAAAATAAGCATGCTTTTTTTATCAATAAAATAAAGGAATTCAGAATGCGTCCAAATAATCGTGAAAATCATCAGCCTCGTCCAATTAAAATCACCCGTAATTATACGAAACATGCTGAAGGCTCAGTATTAGTGGAATTTGGTGATACTAAAGTTTTATGTACGGCGAGTGTTGATGAAAGCGTACCGCGTTTCTTAAAAGGACAGAATCAAGGTTGGGTGACAGCAGAATATGGCATGTTACCTCGCTCTACACACAGCCGTATGCAACGTGAAGCAGCAAAAGGCAAACAAGGTGGACGCACCATGGAAATTCAACGCTTAATCGCGCGTTCATTACGTGCAATGGTTGACTTAGAGGCTCTTGGCGAACGCTCTATTACCTTAGACTGCGACGTGATTCAAGCGGATGGCGGTACAAGAACAGCTTCTATCACTGGTGCAGCAGTGGCTTTATGTGATGCTATCAACGGTTTAATCGCTAACGGCACATTAAAAACCAATCCAATCAAAGGTCTCGTTGCTGCAGTTTCAGTTGGAATTGTTGAGGGTGAGGCTGTATGTGATTTGGAATATGTAGAAGACTCAGCTGCCGAAACAGATATGAACGTTGTGATGATGGAAGATGGCCGCATGATCGAAGTGCAAGGTACCGCAGAAGGCGAACCATTCAGCCACGAAGAATTACTTACCTTATTAGGCTTAGCCAAACAAGGCTGCGAACAAATCTTCGCTGCACAACGTGAAGCATTAGGTTTATAGGAACAAAAAATGGAAAGCTACAAAATCGAATTTATTAAATTTGCCTTGAGCCGTAACGTGCTTAAATTTGGCGAGTTTGCACTAAAATCAGGTCGAAAAAGCCCTTATTTTTTTAACGCAGGATTATTCAGCACGGGGGCAGATCTTGCTCGCTTAGGTGAATTCTATGCGAAGGCAATTCAATCAAGTGCGGTCGATTTTGATGTCATTTTTGGTCCTGCCTACAAAGGCATTCCGATTGCGACGAGCGTTTCCATTGCACTATTCAATCAATTTAACCGTGACACACCTGTTTGCTTTAATCGTAAAGAAGCCAAAGATCACGGTGAAGGCGGTAATTTGATCGGTAGCTCATTAACCGGCAATGTGTTGTTAATCGATGATGTCATTACAGCTGGCACAGCCATTCGTGAATCCATGGCGCATCTTGAAGCCAATAACGCGAAATTAGCCGCTGTCTTTATTGCATTAAATCGTCAGGAAAAAGGCAAAGGGGAACTGTCAGCCATCCAAGAAGTAGAACGAGACTATCAATGCCAAGTGCTTTCCATTATTGATTTGGATGATTTAATGCAATTCATTGAAAAAGAACCCGATTATCAGCAATATTTACCTGCGATGCGGGCTTATCGTGAAAGTTATGGTGTGTAATTCATCACTTGAAAAATAAGAATAAAGCCATATTAATGTAAGGGCAGACATTTGCGTCTGCCCATTATTGTCAAAAGACCTTTTGACCGCACTTTAGGGGAAGAGAATGTATTTTTTTGGAAAGATTATCGGCGTTTTTCTCGGTTTTAAATGGGGGGGCTTTTTCGGCGCCATCGCTGGACTGATTTTAGGCTCTATCGCAGATAAAAAACTTTATGAGCTTGGTTCAGTTAACTCTAGCTTTTTTAAGAAAAAAACGACTCGACAAGCGCTCTTTATGCAAACTACTTTTGCGGTACTTGGACATTTAAGTAAATCCAAAGGTCGTGTGACAGAAGAAGATATTCAATTGGCAAATCAGTTGATGAATCAGATGCAATTAGATGAGAGCCATCGCAAACTCGCTCAAGAGGCCTTTCGTCGCGGTAAAGAAGCCGATTTCCCTTTACGCCAGGTGATTCGCGAATTCCGTATTGGATGTGGACAACGTGCTGACTTGCTGAGAATGTTTTTACACGTGCAAGTGCAGGCTGCCTTTGCTGATTCTCAATTACATGAGTCAGAAAAAGAAGTGCTTTATGTGGTAGCCGAAGAACTCGGTCTTTCCCGTATGCAGTTTGAGCAAATGCTGGCAATGGAAATTGCGGCTCGCCAATTTACCCAAGGTGGCTTCTATCGCCAATACCAACAAGGTGGTTATCAACAGCAAGGTGGCTACCAATACCAACAACAGGGCGGATACCAACAATCTTCAGGCCCAACATTAAGTGATGCTTATAAAGTATTGGGCGTAAGTGAAAGCGATGATCGCAATGCCGTAAAACGTGCATATCGTCGTTTAATGAATGAACATCACCCAGATAAATTAGTTGCGAAAGGCTTACCGCCAGAAATGATGGAAATGGCTAAAGAAAAAGCTCAACAAATCCAAGCCGCTTACGATTTAATTTGTAAAGTGAAAGGCTGGAAATAGTGCGTGTTATCCTCGCCCCCATGCAAGGAGTGCTTGATCCTTTCGTTCGCCAGCTTTTAACCGAAGTGAATGAATATGATCTCTGCATCACCGAGTTTGTTCGCGTGGTGGATCAACTCTTACCCGAAAAAGTCTTTTATCGTCTTTGCCCTGAACTCAAAAATCAGGGCTTTACCCCTTCTAAAACACCTGTTCGAGTACAACTTTTAGGTCAACATCCAAACTGTCTTGCTGAAAATGCTAATCGCGCCATTGAGCTTGGCTCACATGGTATTGATTTAAATTGTGGCTGTCCATCCAAAACCGTTAATGGGAGCAACGGAGGAGCAGCACTTCTCAAACAACCTGAATTAATTTATCAAGCGACTCTAGCCTTGCGACAAAACCGTACCTAGTCATTTACCTGTCAGTGTGAAAGTGCGATTAGGTTGGGATTGTACTTCACAAGCGTTTGAAATTGCCGATGCCGTACAACAAGGTGGCGCCACTGAAATCACCATTCACGGCAGGACCAAAGCCGATGGGTATCGTGCCGATCGCATCAATTGGGAGAAAATCGGTGAAGTGAGATCTCGCTTGACGATCCCAGTGATTGCTAATGGTGAAATTTGGCGTTGGGAAGATGGTCAAGCATGTTTGAAAGCAACAGGTTGCGAAGATCTAATGGTCGGGCGTGGTGCATTAAATATCCCAAACTTAAGCCTTGTACTTAAACAAAATTGCGAAAAAATGCCTTGGACGGATATTCAAAAGATCTTGCAAAAATATGCGGAAATGGAAAACTTCCATGATTCTGGTTTTTATCATGTTGCCCGCATCAAACAATGGCTACGCTATCTCAATAAAGAATATCCTGAAGCGGATATCGTTTTTGAACGAATTAAAACCAGCAAAACTGCAGAAGATCTGAGAGAACGACTCTGTCAGTGCTAAAAAAGTGCGGTCAGAATAGACGGCTTTTTTAGCATTATCCCCACTCGTACGATGAGTTAAACACTCAAACAAAACTTGACCAAAATCAAAAAGTTATCATACAGAACCAGTAGAATCGATGAGGCATATACCACAAAAAAGGAGAGGTGCCTTATGAAGACTCGTCTATTGCTTTCTAGCTTACTTATCGCATTAAGTGCAACATCATTTGCCCAAACGCATAAAGCGCATTGGTCTTATGATGGGAAAGAAAGCCCTGAACATTGGGGTAATTTGCTCACCGAGTATCAAATCTGCAAGCTAGGGAAGGTTCAGTCGCCTGTTAATCTCGAAGCTGATAACGGAATGAAAGTAGCAAATAAACCACTTAAAATGAATTACTTCCCTGCGGAGTATCAAGTGGAAAACAATGGACATACCGTGCAAGTCAGTGTTGCACAAGAAAATGCACCATTTATTACGCTCAACAATAAACCATTCTATTTAAAACAATTTCACTTTCACACACCAAGTGAACATACTTTTAAACGCCAACATTATCCTTTAGAGATTCATTTTGTTCATCAAAGTGAAGATAAAGCATTAGCGGTTGTTGCCGTAATGGTAAATGAAGGTGAAGCGAATCCAGCATTAGCACCAGTCGTTGAAAAAAAACTCACCGTTGGACAAAAAGAAAAATTGGCTCAACAGATTGATATTAAAGCGCTAATGCCAAAAGAGATGGCACGCTTCCGCTTAAATGGATCGCTCACCACTCCACCTTGTAGTGAAAACGTGGCTTGGACCATTTTTAAAGCACCAATTCAAGCAAGCAAAGCACAGATTGCTGCGATAGAAGAAATGGAAGGGAAAAATAACCGCCCAACGCAACCATTAAATCAACGTGATGTGGAAGTTGAACAATAAATAAAAAATGCGTGGATAATCTCCACGCATTTTTTATTCAGATTAGAAAAGATTAAAGGTGAATGTTGCCATCATAGATATGAGTCGCATCGCCAGTCATATAAAGCGGTGAGCCTACGCCTTCCCACTCAATAAGCAAGCTACCACCGGGTAGATCAACTTGCACTTTGTTATTAAGTAAACCTTGCATAATCCCAACAGCTGCCGCCGCACACGCCCCACTGCCACAAGCTTGTGTTTCACCAGCACCACGCTCATATACACGCAACTTAATGTGGTTACGATTGACGACTTGCATAAATCCAGCGTTTACCCTTTCAGGAAAACGTTCGTGGCTTTCTAAGAGTGGACCTAACTCTGCTACATTGGCCGTTTCAATATTGTCTACTTGAACAACGCAATGTGGATTGCCCATTGATACTGCGCCACAAAGCACCGTTTGCACATCGGTACGTAAAATATAGTTTTTTTCAAATTTATTGGCTGTAAAAGGAACTTTATTGGGTTCCCAAATCGGTTCGCCCATATTGACGCGAATTTGCCCATCTTCTTTTACCGTTAAAACCATTTTTCCTTTTTGTGTGCTTACTGCAATATCCTTTTTATTGGTCAGCCCTTTTAAAGTCACAAAACGCGCAAAACATCTTGCCCCGTTTCCACATTGCGATACTTCACTGCCATCTGCATTAAAAATACGGTAATGGAAATCTAAATCTGGATCATAAGGTGGCTCAACAATTAAAAGCTGATCAAAACCAATGCCACGATGACGATCAGCTAAGCGTTTAATGGTTTCAGGGGTAAAATAGGCATTTTGTGTCACAGCATCAACAACGACAAAGTCATTGCCAAGACCATGCATTTTGGAAAACTGCATGTTTCCTTCCTTGATTTGAAAAGTTTTTGGCATTATAGAGAGCAATAAGCCGAATGGCAAATAGCCAGAATAGACAAAGTGCGGTCACAAAACACTTTATTTTCTCACCGCACTTTCATCATTACATCCAGGCGTTATTACGAATGATCCCTACTGCAATCCCTTCAATTTCAAAATGAGGTTGTTCTTCAAGATTAACGACAATCGGCTGAAACTCTTTGTTTTCTGCATGCAGATAAATAACGGAACCTTTACGCTCTAAGCGTTTTACTGTCACTTCATCTTCAATTCGTGCGACAACAATCTGTCCATTACGTACATCTTTTGTACTATGAACCGCAAGAAGATCACCATCTAAAATACCGATATCTTTCATGGATTGGCCATACACTTTTAATAAAAAATCAGCTTGTGGTTTAAACATATTGGCATCAACACGATAAGTGCCTTCAATATGTTGCTCAGCCAAAATTGGTTCCCCTGCAGCCACGCGACCGATGAGCGGTAAGCCTTCTTCTTCCTCATCATTTGCACTGTCATCAACAATGCGAATACCGCGAGAAGCCCCCGCCACAATTTCAATAGCACCTTTACGAGCAAGCGCTTTTAAGTGTTCTTCCGCCGCATTAGGGGATTTAAAGCCTAATTCACGAGAAATTTCTGCACGAGTTGGCGGCATACCCGTGGTTTCTAAATGTCGTTTTAAGAGTTCCAGCACTTCTTGTTGTCTGGCAGTTAATGGTCTCATATACACTCCTGTTACTTTATACAGAATAACTGTTAGTATATACAGAAAGATAACGATTGCAACAACTATTTTCTGGAGGTAAAAGTGCGGTCAATTTTTTTCATATTTTTGAGTGTTCATCATAAATCTCAAATGTAAATTTTTAGAATTTGACTGGTCGAATGTGTTAAAATGCCCGACAATACCTAGAAATGTCTAACAAAAAGAGAATATTAATTATGTCTGGCATCGTAAGTACTTATCGTAAATTATTAGAATTACCGCTTTCGGTTTTAGTAAAAAATAATCCTATTCCCGCTCAACCCATCGAAGAGCTTGAACTCAATATCAATCAACCTATTCTTTATGTTTTACCTTATACCTCTCAAACTGACTTCGTGATTTTCCGTCGTAACTGTTTAAGCGTAGGTTTACCTGATCCGGCTGAAAAGAATGTTATTGATGGCGTAGCATTACCACGTTATGTCTATTTAGACGAAGGTCGTCGTTTTTTTAAATCAAAAGGCGCAAAAGATGAAACGGTCAAGGTGTTCAATAAGTACTTAGAATTGCATCGTGATATTGCTGATTTAGATGTGCAACTGATCCCGGTTTCTGTGCTTTGGGGGCGCTCGCCTGGTAAAGAAGATAAAGCAAGCTTACCAAATCTGCGTCTATTGAATGGCATTCAAAAAAACCTTTGCAGCAATTTGGTTTGGGCGTGATACCTTTTGTACGTTTTTTTCTCAAGCGCTCTCTTTGCGTTACATGGTAAATGAGCATGGTTCAGATGAAAAAAATCGCACAAAAAACTTGCTCGTGTGGCTAAAAATACACTTCGCTAAACAACGCATTTCGGCAACAGGCCCTCGCCTACCAAACCGCGAAGCAATGTTTAATAAACTCTTAAATTCCCAAACGATTCAAAATGCGATTGAAGATGAGGCAAAAATCAAAAAAATATCAGCCGTGAAAAAGCCTATGCTGAAGCTGAAAAAATTCTTCATGAAATTGCGGCTAATGTAAGCCATTCAAGCCTTCGTGCGGCGGATCGTTTCTTACGTTGGCTATGGAACAAACTGTATTCCGGTATTGATGTACAAAATGCTGACCGAGTACGTAAATTAGCATTAGAAGGGCATGAGATTGTTTATGTGCCTTGTCACCGTAGTCATATCGACTATTTATTACTTTCTTATGTGCTCTATCACCAAGGTCTTGTACCGCCACATATTGCAGCGGGAATTAACTTAAACTTCTGGCCAGCGGGTCCTTTATTCCGTAGCTGGGGGGCGTTCTTTATTCGCCGAACCTTTAAAGGTAATCGCCTTTACTCTGCGATTTTCCGTGAATATTTAGGGGAATTATTCCACCGCGGTTATTCCGTCGAATACTTCATTGAAGGTGGTCGCTCTCGCACAGGTCGCTTGCTTGCACCGAAAACCGGTATGATGTCGATGACACTACAAGCGCTTCAACATAACCAAACTCGTCCAATTTCTGTGGTACCAGTATATATCGGTTATGAACACGTATTAGAAGTAGATACTTACGCGAAAGAATTACGTGGTGCAGCGAAAGAAAAAGAAAATGCAGGCTTAGTTTTACGTGTGATTAAAAAATTGCGTAATTTAGGTCAAGGTTTTGTGAATTTCGGCGAGCCAATCACGCTTTCCAATTACCTTAATCACCATTATCCAGAATGGAAAGAGCAACATCATGAAGATAAACCACACTGGTTTAACCATGCAGTTGGATCTGTTTCTAATCAAGTGATGGTGAATATTAATAAAGCTGCTGCAGTCAATGCGATGAATTTAGTAGGGACCGCTCTACTCTCTTCTCGTCAACATGCACTTTCTCATGAGCAACTATTAGAACAACTCTCTAGTTATCAAGAAATGTTAAAGAACGTACCGTATTCTACTGATGTGGTACTGCCAACTGATTCACCAAAAGCGATGCTTGACCACGTATTAAGTTTAGATCGTGTGGGTGTATTAGTTGAAAAAGATAACTTTGGGGAAATTATTCGTTTAGAACGTAATTCTGCTGTTCTCATGACGTATTACCGCAATAATATTCAACACTTATTTGTGTTGCCTTCACTTGTTGCGAGTATCGTTTTACATTATGAAGCGATTCAAAAAGATTTATTATTGGATGCGGTTCGCAAAATTTATCCATTCTTAAAAGGCGAACTCTTCCTTCATTTCAATGAAGAAGAATTAAATACACAAATTAAAGCGATTATTGATGAATTTGCGCGTCAGGATGTTATCCAAGCCAATGATAATTTCTTATCGATTCACCGCGCTAAAGTTCGTATTTTACAACTTTGGTCTGCTGGTATGCGTGAAATCTTACAACGTTACTACATCACAGTGAGTATTTTACGTAAAGATCCTGGAATTGCTCGTGGCTTTATTAGAAAAAGAAAGCCAATTGGTGGCACAACGTCTTTCTGTATTACACGGTATTAACGCACCAGAGTTCTTTGATAAAGCGGTATTCTCTGCTTTCATTGCTAACTTAAAAGAAGAAGGTTATTTCGATGATGATAAAGAAAAATTACACGAGCTTGCTACAATCTTAGAGCATTTAATTTCGAGCGAAGTGTGCTTAACGATTAACGGTGCTGCAGACAAAGCAGATGACGTTGAGATTGAAGTAGAAGAAGAGGATAAATCAAATAAAGATGAATAATCTTTATTTGGAATAATAAAAGGGCGTGTTGAAGATATCCAACGCGCCCTTTTCTTTTATACGATTAATTCAACCAGAAATAATATCCTATTGTCGCGATAACGAGTATACACACAATATTTAAGATAAACCCAGCTTTCACCATATCACTCTGACGAACATGTCCCGTACCAAATACGATTGCATTTGGCGGTGTCGCCACTGGTAACATAAAGGCACAAGAAGCACCTAAACCGATGATTAAGGCAAGACCAATTTCTGGCATACCAAGAGATTGCGCGATAGAAATAAAGATTGGCACTAATAATGCTGCACTCGCAGTATTGGACGTAAATTCAGTTAAGAAAATAATGAAGGTTGCGACCAATAAACCAATGAGATAGTAATGTTGTCCTTGAACTAAGAATACAATACCGTCAGCTAATACTTTACTTGCACCAGAATCTTTTAACACGGCGCTTAAAGTTAAGCCACCACCGAAAAGCATTAATACACCCCAGTCCGTGCTTTCTTGGATTTGTTTCCAATTTGCCACACCAGTTGAACAAATAATGATAGCAGCAAGTAATGCAACGACGCTATCAAAACTACCGATATTTTTAGCAAGACCAAATACACCCGAAATGATTGGATTAATATAACTACTAAATACCCAACAAAGTGCAATAACACCAAAAAAATGACAAGCGTTAAAACGCGTTGACCATTCATTTCAATACGTTCAAAGTTTTGTTCAAAATGTAAATTAAGTTTTGGTTTAAAGACAATGAAAAGTGTACCAATCATCAACGGCATCAAAATGAGCATAATTGGTAAGCCATACCATAACCAATCAGAGAAGGTTAAATGTAAGTTACTTGCAACGATAGCATTTGGTGGGCTACCTACTAATGTTCCCATACCACCAATACTTGCACTATACGCAATCCCTAATAAGACGAAGACATAAGTATTATGTTCTTTTTCTTTATCAAGTTTGCTTAAGATCCCCATCGCTAAAGGTAACATCATGGCAGCTGTTGCTGTGTTACTCATCCACATGGAAAGGAAAGCAGTAATAGCAAAAAGATACATCACAGCGACAAACAAATTACCACGTGCCATTGCCATGATTTTATTGGCAATCATTTTATCGAGTTTTTGTATGTGCAAAGCTGTCGCTAAAGCAAAACCACCAAAGAATAAGAAAATGGTTGGATCAGCAAACGCCACTAAAGCTTGTTTGGTTGTCACCAAATCAAGTGCAATCGCAAGCAATGGCACCAATAGCGCGGTAACTGTTACATGTAATGCTTCAGTTAACCAAAGGATTGCTACCAAAGCTAATAATGCTAAACCTGCATTTTCCTTAGGTGCAAAAGGTAAGGCTTTAAGTAAAATAAAAAAACAGGCTATCGCTAGCAGAAAGATAATCCCACTTTTATAATTTTTTGTTGTGTTTATTTCGTTCATGAGTCCCTCCAAACTGATTACAGATGAACTATTTGCGATGTTAAATGAATGTTACAAACTTTCAACTAACAAATGTTTAAAATGTGATCTTGTTCAAAAAAATTTTAACAAAAAAAGTGCGGTTATTTCTAACCGCACTTTAAAAAGGCCTATAATTTCAAAATTATTCTTCTTCAACGTCTTCTAAATCTAATGCTTCTTGCGAAAGAATAATTCCTGTTAAATCGGCATAAATATAGTCTTCAGGGAAGAACGTCACACCACCAAAATTGACTGGAAGATCGCTTTCACCCTGATTATTTTCATCTGCACCAACTGGAATTGGAGCTAACGCATGAATACCGATATCGATATTTTCAAGTTGTTGAATTTGACGCACTGCACCATAAACAATAATGCCCGCCCAGTCATTATCTGCAGCAAGCTGCGCAAGCTCGGCATCAATTAAAGCACGGCGTACTGCACCACCGCCATCTACGACAAGCACCCTGCCTTCACCATTTTCTTCAAGGATCTCGGCAATTAATCCATTATTTTCAAAACATTTTACTGTCGTCACTTTGCCGTAGAAATTGCTGACGCCACCAAAGCTAGAAAAAATTGGCTCAACCACATCTACTTGATCAGCATAAATATCACAAAGTTCTGAAGTATCGATATACATAATGTACCCCTTGTCGTTAAAATTTTTTCTCTAGTATAAGCCGATTTAGCCGATAAGCAAGCCTAAACTAAACAAGATATTGATAAATAAAGAAATCATAGACATCTGAGCCAACATCGGACGCAACACTGCGGGCTCTTTGCTGCGATAAACAAATAATGCGTGTTTTAATAACAATGGAAATGCCAATAAAAATAAGAAATGCCAAGGGCTAAATGCTGTTGATACCGCAAATAACACATAACATAAAGCGGCAACGCTTAATAAAATACAATGATAAATACGTCCTTTCTTCGGGCCAATACGCACAACCAGAGTATTTTTCCCTACTTTCGCATCTTGCTCAATATCACGTAAATTATTGATATTTAAAACGGCTGTTGCTAATAAACCTGAGCCTAACGCAGGTAAAAGTAATTAGCTATCAATGCTGTGAGTTTGTAGATAGTAAGTTCCCCCACACCCTAATAGTCCAAAAAAAGAGCAACACTGACAGATCGCCTAAACCTAAATAACCATAAGGCTTCGCGCCTACGGTATAAGTAATGGCAGCAATAATGGCAAGAATACCCAAACCAGCAAAAGCCAATAAATCAGTAAGACTTTGATATGCGATACCAATTAAGAATGCACCTGAGAAAAACGCTCCCACCGCCATTAAAATTAAGCCCCATTTAAGCTCATTCGCAGAAATTGCACCTTGCTGAATACCACGTAAAGGCCCAATACGTTCTTCAGTATCTGACCCTTTTTGATGATCGCCGTAATCGTTAGCAAAGTTGGAAAGTACTTGCAATAAAATGGTAGTGAGCAAGCAAAGTAACATCACGGTGAGATTAAAACTTTCTTTATCTGCCCAATATGCCAATGCTGAGCCGGTAAAAATAGAAGCTAATGCCAAAGGCAAAGTTTTTGGACGAGCGGTTTCCCACCACATTTTCAATTTATGATTTGTCATTTTTTTTGACCGCACTTTTGATTACAATAAAGGGCGTATTCTACACGGAAATTGCCTTTTTATGAATGATTTAACACTGACTCTTCACCCAATTGCGGTGATTCACACGCCTTACAAAGAAAAATTCTCGGTGCCACGCCAACCAGATTTAGTACAGGATGGTATTGGTATTGTGGAACTGCTTCCTCCGTATAATTCACCTGAGGCGGTACGAGGCTTAGAGCAATTTAGCCATCTTTGGCTTATCTTCCAATTCGACAAAGTGCCACATGGAAAATGGCAATCCACTGTTCGTCCCCCTCGTTTAGGCGGCAATCAACGTGTCGGTGTATTTGCATCACGCGCTACGCATCGCCCTAATCCGCTAGGCTTATCCAAAGTTGAGTTACGCCAAGTGGAATGTATTCATGGGCGTGTTTTTCTGCATCTGGGTTCCGTGGATCTTGTCGATAGCACACCTATTTTTGATATTAAACCTTATATTGCCTATGCTGATAGTGAGCCTGAGGCAAAATCAAGTTTTGCACAAGAAAAACCACCTGCAAAATTAAGCGTTGAATTTACAGAAATCGCCCAAAGTGCGGTGGAAAAATATCATAAAAATCGACCGCACTTAGCGAGATTCATTACGGAAGTGATCGCACAAGATCCCCGTCCTGCTTATCAACAAGGTAAAGAAACCGATCGTATTTATGGTATTAGTCTGTACGAATTTAATATTAAATGGCGTATTAAAGCAGGGACAATAGATTGTGTCGAAATTCTGGATATCCAAAAATTAAAAGAACAAAAAAGCTGACTTTCGTCAGCTTTCTTTTTATCGTTTTAATCCTGTCTAATCTGGCAATGCATTTATCACAGCTTTGACGAGCGTTGCCAATGGAATCGCAAAGAATACGCCCCAGAATCCCCATAATCCGCCAAAAATCAGCACTGAAATAATGATGACTAAAGGGTGTAAATTAACGACTTCAGAGAATAAATACGGTACCAACAAGTTTCCATCTAAAAGTTGACTCACCGCAAAGGCCACAATTAAATACCAAAACGTTGGGGAAATGCCAAACTGGAACATCGCCACTAACGCAACAGGAATCGTCACTAATACCGCGCCGATATAAGGCACTAATACAGACAACCCAACGGCAACCGAAAGTAAGAGCGGATAATTCAAACCAAAGCTTAAAAAGATGATATAAGTCACCACGCCGACAATCAAAATTTCCAACAGCTTACCATGAATATAATTCGCAATTTGTTGCTGCATTTCATTCCATACTTTAGAGGCTAAAAGACGATTTTTAGGTAAAAAGCGACTCACGCCAGCAAGAAGCTCAGTTTTATCTTTCAGCATAAAGAACATCATTAATGGCACTAAAAACGCATAAATACCCAGTGATACAAGGTTCATTAATGAGGTAATCGACAATTTCACCGCAGATTCACCGAAACCCAAAATCTTCGCACGAGCAGCACTAAAAAAGGTGTCAATCATGGTGTAATCAATGAGTTCAGGATAATGCTCTGGAAGGGCTAATAACCATTCATGTAACTTATTGAACATGGCCGGCAAATCGCTTAATAAGGAAATCGTTTGATTCCATAATGTTGGCACAAGCCCGAAGAAAATTAATAACGCCAAGGTTATAAATCCACCAAAAATGACTAGCGTAGCGAGCATCCGGGGAAATTTTAATTTTTTCGTCAGGAAATTAATCGGCATTTCCAATAAATATGCTAATACAATAGCAATCAGCAAGGGGCGATTAAATCACTAAAGAAATAAATCGCAATAAAGCCAAACAACAAAATGGCAAGTAGCCCCATCGCCTGCGGATCGCTTAAGCGACGGCTATACCAATTTTTTAGCATTTCTAACATAAAGTCTTCCTAAACAAGTATTTTTTGTCATTATAAGTTAAAATTTAAATCAATCCTATATCCACTCATTCAACATAAAATAGAAGGAAACGTTATGTCTGTGACGATTTATCATAATCCGCGTTGCTCAAAAAGCCGTGAAACCTTAGCTTTATTAGAAGAAAAAGGCATTCAGCCGACGATTGAACTTTATTTACAACAACACTACTCTGTTGAAGCATTGCAGCAACTGGCTAATAAATTAGGATTAGATGATGTCAGAAAAATGATGCGTACCAAGGATGAACTTTATCAATCATTAGGGTTAGATAATCCAGCATTAACGAATGATGATTTATTAAAAGCCATCAGTGAAAATTCAGCCCTATTAGAACGCCCGATTGTCGTAAAAGGTGAAAAAGCTAAAATTGGACGACCGCCTGAAAGCGTACTCACCATTTTGTAATTCTATTCATTTTCGCTATAATGACTTGCCGTGAACGACTTCACGGCAATTTTTTAGAGGTAAATATGACGAAAAAAACAAAAAGTGCGGTTGAAAATCAGCCCATTTATCAACACACCAAAGGTGTCGTGAAAGATAATGCCGTGATGGCACTATTACACGACAAATTATTCCGCCAACGCGTTGAGAAAAAACGTAAAGGTAAAGGCAGTTACCAACGCAAAGCAAAATATGCTAGCAATTGGTTTGAAAAGCCCGATGATAAAGTTTTTGATTTCAGAAATTTTATCATCGGGTTTTTCGTTTCAATTTCAGTATAAAAAATAACAAACAGAGGAAGTCTATATGTCAATCAAAACAGAAGTTTTATTTAACAATACTTGGAATGTCCGTATCAGTGATCCGGGTGAAGAAGGGGCTCAAAGCCACTTTTTTGAAACCATTTATCTCACGCTCACGGCTTATTTTGAAGGCGAAAATGTGCGTTATGAATTTGTGCGTAAAGTAGAAGATCAAGTAAAAATCAAACGCTCATTTACAGAATTAAGTGAGTTATTCAAATTCTTAGGGGATTATCTGGATCCGGTTTCTCTCGGTAATCTTGGTGTAAAAATTGGTCACTTAGGCGTGAAAGCCGAATAAATCTTTTCCAATAAAAAAATGCGGTCAAATTGAACCGCACTTTTTATTTCTCAACTCATATTATTGTGCAAGCAATACACTTAATGCTGAATACAAGGATTGAGCCGCTTCATTTGGTAGTGTCTTGCCGTCTTCATCAGTGATCACAACCGCACTTTGTTTACCCACTGCGGAAATTTGCATTCGGTAAACACCTTTTTCTAGATTAGGCGGATTCACACCTAAACGTAACCACTCTTGTTTATCCAATGGTTTATATTTCAATTCGCGATAACCACGACCGGCTGATTCAGATGTTGTGTTAAAGCCTAATTTCGGTAAAGTTGAACCTAAACGTTGCCATGCTTGGCCAAAACTTGCATCCATACCTAATGCCATTCTACCGTTCGTATCAGTAATTAAACCTGATTGGAAAGGTCCTGCTGAGGCATTATTTAAATCTTGTTGTTGCTTGTTATAAGCGTTAGTGAGCGCAGCAACAAAAACGATTTAAACGATCAGACGCATAACGTTGTTTATCTGCTTGATCTGGGGTGTAAATCACACCATCACGACGCATTTGCTCCACAGAAACCGCTAACGCACTCGCATCCTGAGCAGTAACTTGTTCAACTTTATAACGGATCTCTGTATTGGCTTTATCATCTGCACGACCTGTTGGCGCCCAATCGCTAATTAATACCGCACCATTTAAAGTTGAATTCGTGCCTTCTTCTTTCAATAAACGCTCAATTTGTTTGAGATTATAAAAGCTCTGCTTGCGCATCCGTATAAACAATCAATGCGCGTTCGCCATCAAATTGTGTCAACGAATTTTTGATAATCGCTAATGGGGTTGAAGGCGGACGAATATCCACGCGTTCTTTTTTCACATTAAGCTGAGGAAGCTCATAAGTAGGATCGGCTTGCGGCAATGTTACACCACCACTTGCTAAGGGGGAAAAGCTCGGTATTTCACGATCAGCGTTCTGATAAGTGTCGTTAGCCGTCTGCATTTTTTCTACGCTGTTTGAACACGCTGATAACAATGCTACCGAGACCAAAGTGAGTACAATCTTTTTCATTCCTTAATCCTTCCAATAAAAATAATGACCGCTCTTTGACAAATAAAAAAGTCGAAAGTTTAAAGGGCTGTAAAAACAACCCTTTAATTCATTAAATTAAGCCAGCAACTTTTAATGCTTCTTCTACTTTTACTTGAGCGCTTTCGCTTAACACAGTAAGAGGTAAACGTAAATGTGGAGTCTTAATTAAACCTAAACGATATGCCGCCCATTTAACCGGGATTGGATTTGATTCAATAAATAAATCTTTATGTAAAGGCATTAAACGTGCATTAATTTCTTCCGCTTTCGCAAAATCGCCCGCTAAAGCATAGCGACACATCGCGGCCATATCTTTTGCTGCAAGGTTATTTGTCACAGAAATAACACCCTCTGCGCCTAATTTCATCGCTTCTAACCCTGTGGCATCATCTCCACTTAACACAATGAAATCTTTACCGGCTAATTCTTTAATCGCCGTGATACGAGTTAAATCGCCAGTTGCTTCTTTAATCCCAACAATATTCTCAATTTGTGATAAACGAGCCACGGTTTCCGGTTTCATATCACTACCGGTACGACCCGGCACATTATAAAGAAGTTGTGGTAAATCTGTACATTCGGCAATGGCTTTAAAATGTTGGAACATGCCTTCCTGAGTCGGTTTATTGTAGTAAGGCACTACAGATAAACAACCGGCCACGCCACTATCACGTAATAATTTTTGTCATCACGATAGCTTCGCTTGTTGCATTGGCGCCGGTGCCTGCGATAATTGGGATACGACCTTTGCTAACTCAACTGTCTTTTTCTATCACTTTCACATTTTCTTCAATGCTTAATGTTGCAGATTCTCCTGTTGTGCCTACCGATACAATAGAATTAGTACCAGCATCGATATGAAATTCAATGAGTTTTTTTAATGTTTCAAAAATCAATATTCCCGTGGTTATCCATCGGGGTTACTAAAAGCAACAATACTGCCTGAAAAATAAAGGTTTTTGCGTAGTCATAAGTACTCCATTCACATCTATTCTGCATTTAATAATAATATTTGAAAATACTCAGTTATAATCGCTAAAAATAGTCTGAATTTACAAATCATTTTTTTCACATTTTTAAGGATTTTTTTATGAAAAAAATTACAAGTGGGTGATTTAGCGCCGCAATTCACACTCTTAAATCAAGACAATCAACCTATTTCACTCAGCGATTTCAAAGGTAAAAAAATCCTCGTGTATTTTTTTATCCAAAAGCCTTAACACCAGGCTGTACAACCCAAGCCTGTGGTTTGCGTGATGCCAAAAGTGAACTAGAAAAATTAGGTGTAGTTATTTTTAGGCATCAGTACAGATTCCCCTAAAAAAACTCGCTCAATTTGTTGAGAAAAAAAGTCACTCAATTTCACTTTACTTTCTGATGAAGATCACCAGGTTGCCGAGCAATTTGGTGTATGGGAGCGAGAAGAAATTTATGGGGCGCACTTATGATGGTATTCATCGTATTAGTTTCCTCATTGATGAACAAGGTAAAAATTCTGCACGTTTTTGATAAATTCAAAACAGGTGAACATCATCAAGTTGTCCTAGATTACTTACACTCTCTTTAAAAATACTGCTCAAACAACCGCACTTCTGTGATTTATCTCAAAGTGCGGTCAAAAATCGTTCATTTTTCTAATTTATATTTACGCTCTATTTTCCATTTGGTAAAATTCCCAATCTAATTGAAATTCATTCTCAATTAATTTTTGAGTTTTTATTAAACATTCAAGGACTATCAAATGCTACAACTTTTTGAGTTTTTTTACAACAATACAGTGATTACATTATTATTGGACTTCTACTTGTTATGAGTGTAATCATGCTTGCGGCCGTGATTGAGCGTTTTATCTTTTTAAAGCGTGTGGACGTAGCAAAATATTCCAATATTCACGCACTTGAAATTGATTTAAATCGCAATATGACGGTGATCTCCACTGTCGGTGCTAACGCACCTTATGTTGGTCTATTAGGGTACGGTAATTGGAATTTTATTAACTTTCTTCCAAATTGGCCATGGTGATGGCGAAGTCGACGCAGGTGCTATTATGATGCACCTTTCTCTTGCATTAAAAGCAACTGCACTTGGTATTTTAGTCGCTATTCCGTCTATGATGTTCTATAACGGCTTAGGTCGTAAAGTAGAAGTTAACCGATTGAAATGGAAAGTATTAAACGCTCAGAAAGATAAGGAATAATCGTGAAAAAAATTTGATGAAATCAACATTATTCCTTTCATCGACATTATGTTGGTGTTATTAGCGATAGTGTTGGTCACCGCATCCTTTATTTCCCAAGGAAAAAAATTAAGGTAAATGTGCCCAAAGCGAGTTCAACGGTCGCATTCAAGTCAGATGAATTAACAAAATTATTAACGGTTACAGCTGACAAGCAACTTTATTTTTAACGATAAGCCTATTTCACAAGAAGCGCTTGAAAAAAAGAAATTATGGGTTGGAATAAAGATCAAAAAGTAACGTTAAAAAAATTGATGCTGAAGCTTCCTTCCAAGATTTCGTAACCATTACCGATATGTTATCGAAAAAAATGAAATCAAAAAAATGTTGTTATTGTTTCCATGAAAGATAAAAGGCGCTCCAAGCAAAACAACTCAAGGAAATGAATCAAAAAAATACGCCTGAAGTAGGTGGAGTTGCAAGCGGAGGCGTTGGAGTAGGACGTAGTCAATGAACAGCCAACAAACCAAACGATCATTATTAGGTTTGCTTATTTCTTTATTGATTCATGGTAGCATCCTTGGTGCGTTATTTTGGAACTGGCATACGCCACATGAAGCTGCGAGCGATGCGCCAGGTGAAATATCCACAACGATTTCAATGGAAATGATTCAAGGAATGCGAGTGGAAGAACCCACTCCAGAACCGGAACCTGAACCTCAACAGGTGGAACCAGAGCCTGAAAAACACGACATCGTTGAGGATCCAACGAAAAAACCAGAGCCTGAAAAGAAAAAAGAACCTGAGAAAAAACCAGAAAAACCAATAGAAAAAGCCGAAACCAAAACCCTAAAGAGAAGCCAAAAGAAAAAGCCTAAAAATGAGGTAAAAACAGAGAAACCAGTAGAAATGCCGAAAAAAATTTACCGATTGGTGATAAAAAATATCAATTCAACGGCTACAGCAAATTCTAAAGCAACAACTACAGGTCAACCTGGTACAAATGGTGTTCAAGGTGGTTCTGGCACTAATACTGATGAACTGAATGCGTATCGTGCCGCGATTCGACGTGAAATTGAACGGCATAAACGCTACCCGGCTCGAGCGAAGATGATGCGTAAAACAAGGTGTTGTGAGCGTAAGTTTTAGCGTTAGTTCAGATGGTTCGTTATCAGGAGAACGTGTGACTAACTCCTCTGGAGATGAAAGCCTAGATAATGCAGCACTTGAGGCTGTGAGAAGTGCAAGACCAGTTGGTCCAAAAACCCGCAGGATTTGCCTCTTCAGTCAGTGTACCAATTAGCTTCACCATTCAATAGGTAAATAAAAAAAGGCGAACAATAATGTTCGCCTTTCTTTTTGCTAAGCTTAATTAGCCCATACCGTATTTTTTCAATTTCTTACGCAATGTACCACGGTTAATACCGAGCATATTTGCCGCACGGGTTTGGTTACCGCGGGTGTATTGCATAATCATATCTAACATCGGGTGTTCAACTTCCGCTAATACTAATTCGTAAAGATCATTCACATCTTGACCATCTAATTGTGATAAGTAATTGCGTAAAAGCTTGTTTTTACTGAATCACGTAATGGTTTGTTTGTTACTTGTGATTGAGAGTTTAAAACTGAAACGGTTAACGCTTCAGACGGACTACGTTGTTGTTCTAACATTTTTTTCTTTATCCAAAATTGAATTTAAAAAAACCTTCCAGCACAATTAACTGCTCTTTCGGTTCATTAATTGCGTTAAAAGTCTGTCTAAAAACGGAATCGGGTTGAATTCCCTGTAAATACCAAGCCACGTGTTTGCGAGCTATTCGATAGCCTTTTTGCTCACCATAGAACTGATGAAGTTCTTGAATATGACGCAAAAATATGACCGCACTTTTTCACGTAAACTTGGTGTTTGAATTATCGTATCATGTTCTACTAGCGCTTCCATTGCTTGGAAAAAGCCACGGATTGCCTAATGAAGCACGACCGATCATTATTGCATCGGCACCTGTGTACTCAAGTACCTTTTTTTCGCTTTCGAGGCAGAATCAATATCCCCATTCGCAATGACTGGAATTGAAATTGATTGTTTGACTGCTCGAATATTGTCGTATTCCGCTTCGCCTTCAAATAAGCATTCTTTCGTCCGCCCATGAATGGTTAAAGCTTGAATACCAGATTGTTCTGCAATTTTGCCGATTTGCACACAGTTTCGGTTTGCCTTATCCCAACCTGTACGAATTTTTAACGTCACAGGCACATCAACGGCATTTACCACTTCTTTTAAAATTCTTTCCACTAAATCAGGAAATTGAAGCAGTGCAGAGCCCGCTAATTTTCGATTTACTTTCTTTGCGGGACAGCCCATATTGATGTCGATAATTTCAGCACCATAGGCTACATTAATTGCTGCAGCTTGGGCCATTTCTAAAGGATCAGAACCTGCGATTTGCACCGCATTTAATCCTAACTCTTCACTATGTGCTAAACGAAGTTTCGATTTCTCTGTATGCCAAACTTGTGGATTAGTGGACATCATCTCTGAAAACGTTAATCCCGCGCCATAATGGGCACATAAACGTCGAAAGGGTTGATCCGTGATACCTGCCATGGGTGCCAATAAAATACGATTTTTTAATTCGTAAGAACCAATTCGCATTTTATGTTATCCCCAATTACAAGTCCTATCTCCAGCAAGTCAGGCCACAATAGCAACCGACAAGGGGTGCTATATTACGCATTTTTCTTTTTTTTGCAAAGTGAATTTTGTTCAAAAAATGCACTTTTTTTAATTGACAAAAAGAAATTAAGCCGATTTTAATTTACCTGTAATGCGGCACCATTCCTCTTTTACCGCGACAGGATCTAAATCAAAGGATTGTGCATAAGCATCACATACCGATTGTGCTTGTGTTTCTAAAATGCCGGATAGTCCTAGATCCCCGTCCTCTTTCACTAATTGAGAAATAATTGGGTAAAGTTCTTTTAATGGACCTGCAAGAATATTCGCCACAACGACATCTGCTTTCAAATCAGCGGGTTTATCATCGGATAAGAAAAGCTGAAGACGATCTGCCACCCCATTCTGTTCCGCATTATTACGACTGGCGAGAATCGCTTGTGGATCGATATCAATACCAATCGCATTTTTCGCGCCTAATTTAAGGGCAGCAATGGCAAGAATCCCTGAGCCACAGCCAAAATCAATGACGGTTTTACCAGTTAAATCTAAACCATCTAACCACTCTAAACAAAGTGCAGTTGTTGGGTGTGTACCTGTCCCAAACGCTAAAACCAGGATCAAGCATCACATTCACCGCATTTTTTTATCCGGCACTTCACGCCAACTTGGGCAAATCCATAAACGTTGACCAAATTGCATTGGGTGAAGTTATCCATCCATTCACGTTCCCAGTCTTTATCCTCGATTTGTTCAATTTTGTAAGCGGTATTTTCATCTAAATGATGCGCTTGTTTAAGCAGACTCACAATTTCACTCATATCTGTTTCTGCATCAAACAATGCGATCACATCGGTGTTTCCCCACAAACGTGTTTCGCCCGGAAGGGGCTCAAAAAAATCGGCGTATCTTGACTATCCATAAATGTCACCGAAACTGAGCCAATTTCTTCTAAAAAGTCGCTAATTTTCTCAGCTTTTTCATTTGTACTATTTAAGCGAATTTGAATCCACGCCATCTTTTTCCTTTTAATTAATTTCTTTATGTAACCATCTCGGTAATAAACTTACGCCTAGAGCTGAAACCACAATAATGATAATCCCAAGCGCTGAAACGAGTGAAACGTCCTCATTGAGCAGTAATACTGCCAAAAAGACACCAAAAATCGGCTCAAGTGCGGTCAAAATTCCCGAGATTTTTGCATCCACTGAATTTAAGCCTTTATTCCATAACCAAAAAGGCAAACCAACTGCATGCTACGCCAAGATAAATCAAACCGAAGAAACCAAGCCAGTTAAAATGGATATCCCAGTTTTCAGTCAGTAATAAAGTAAATGGCAACATAGTGATGGTTGCTAACACAATCGAAATGGATGTGTAAGCTTGGGCTGAAACCGTTGCCACCACTTTTTTTGTCCAACGCAAGCAACAAGCAAACACAATACTTGCCGCCACCACTAAGGAACAGCCTAATAAACTAATTTCACTTGAGCCTTCATTACCCTGTCCACCTAAAATTAAAATAGCAACCCTAAAAAAAGCAAAAAGCGCCACACAACCAATGGTACCATTTTGCACGATCTTGAAAGAAAAATGTCCAATAAAAAAATCACACATAACGGCTCTAATCCAATCATGGTTGTTGCGCTCGCCGCACTTGTATATTTTAAGCCAATAAATTGCAGCAAAAAGGTGGCAGTATAATTGAAAAAAAACCTAACCACCAAAGCTGTTTTCGCATAGGTTTAGACACGCCTTTCCAACGACGAAAAAGAGTGGCATCACAATAATCGCCGCCATGAATAAACGGGCTTGGATCATTAAAATAGTATCCATCATTGTGAAGGTGTATTTAGCGGCAACAAAGGCACTACTCCAAATAAACAATGCTAGAATTTGGTAAATCATAAAGTGCGGTCCATTTTTACTGTTTTTTGGCGCCGAATTGGTTACCTAAAATGAAAGCAATCAAACCAAATACAAGTGCGGGTACAATGGCATTAAAACCAAATAATTTAATACCAAATTGAGTCAATAACACAAAACTACTCAATCCCACCACCATAGAGCTTATTGCACCAGCAGCATTTGCTTTATCCCAATAAATGCCTAATACGATCACCCAAAGGAATGCAGCTTCTAATCCCCCAAAAGCAAACAAATTCAACCAAATAATCATATCTGGTGGATTCAGTGCCGCGAGAATTAACAACGCCGATAAAATCAGTGTAATGACTGATGAAATACGGCTAATTCGTTTTTCATTCTTCGCCGCTTCAGGTTTGCTCGCTAAATATAAGTCTTTCACAAAGATTGAAGAGGATTGAATGAGTTGCGCATCAACCGTAGACATAATCGCTGACATCGGCGCGGCTAAGAAAATCCCAGCAACAATGGGCGGAAGCACTTCCAACATTAAGGTTGGGATGACTTTGTCTGATACCGTTAGATCAGGCACAACGGCTCGTCCTAAAGCACCCGCCAAAATGCATTCCGAACATAATGACTGAAAGGACAATCGTACCAATGAGCATGCCTCGATGTAAGGCTTTACTATCTTTAAAAAGCCATACAACGCACGGCTGTATGTGGCAAACCAACCACACCAAAAACAGACTAAGATCCAAAAAGGATGCCATAAATTGAAAAATCAAGCATCTCATTCGGACCGTAAGGACTTACTAAACTCGGATCAATTTCAGTTAATTTATTGACCGCACTTTCTACGCCACCAAGATGGTAAATCACGCCCACTAATAGCACGATTGTGCCAAAAATCATTACTGTACCTTGAATCGTATCGGTTAACACAACTGCTCGGAAACCACCAATAAACGTATAAATACCAACCGTTAAGGCAAAAAATAAGTAAGGCATGAGTATATGAATCCCTATCGTGGTTTCGAGCAATCTCGCCCCACCAATAAATTGCACAACCATAGCTGCAAAAAAAGGCAAGCAACAATGCTAGACTGGAAATCCAAACGAGATATTTATTTTTTTATAACGATAGAGAAATAAATCATTGATAGTAAGTGCATTGGTTTCGCGAGAAAGTAATGCAAACTTTTTGCCCAATGCACCTAAGGCTAACCAAACAGCCGGTACTTGGATCATGGCGAGCAATACCCAGCCTAGCCCATATTTATAAGCAGCCCCTGGTCCACCAACAAAAGAACTGGCACTGGCATAAGTGGAAGCCGTTGTCATCGCAAGCACAAAGCCCTGTCATGGAGCGATTTCCCACATAATACTCCGTAAGGAAATCACCTTTACTGCGTTTAACATAAGCAAATAATGCCGCGCCAAAGATGAAAACTAAGTAGATAACTAAGGGGAGAATAATACCTAAATTCATTATTTATTCTCCTTTGACTCAACGTCTAGTGGAATATCTAAAAAGACAATTTTGACAATCCAATACCCAATGACTACAAACAAAATGGGTAAATAAATGCAGGATAATTCAAACCACAACGGAAACCCTATCGGCCCAGACGAGTTTTTTGGGTAGATAAGCACAAACACACCACCCAATCACGTAAAAGAATGGCTAACCCTAATGCCCAGCGCGCCTCCTTGGTAGCTTGTTTATATCGTTGTGATAAATCCATTATTAACTCCTTTTGGTTAGAAAGTTGTGCCCATTTCTAGAAAAATACGATTTTTATCATAACTATAAAATGGATGATTACTTGAAACTCGTTGATAAGACCATGTAATTTTAGGCGTGATTCCCCAAAAGTAAAGATCACGATGCCATAATGTTACTGCTGATTGATATTCATTATTTTTGACGAATATTAAATAAATCAGCACCTTTGTAAGTTCTATGCGCATAGGCAAGGGAAACTCGAGTTGAAATACCCCAGCCCCACTCTTGCCCCCAACCTAAACGCAGATTTTACGTTGATAAGCATTGTCTTCGTCGCGTGTATTTTTCACGATTATAATCAGCGCCTACAAACCAAAATTGACCACTCTTAGGAAAAATAAGATAACGTATTCGACCAAAGATAGTTATTCCCATTCAAATGTTTACGAGTGGTATAACGCTGTTCACCATACTCAAGTGCGGTTGAAATTTGCCACTTTTCACTCAACCAATAAGTTAAATCTAAACGAGCACCTGAATTTTTCGAATACTGTTTCATTGACTCGTTACCTGATGCGCCACCAGCATACCATCGTCTTTCTGTAAATGGCATCAATGAAATCTCAAAACGTGCTGTTTGATAACCTACTCCAGCACCGACTCTACCATTAAATTCATTATATTTTTTTATTATCCCAGTAATATTTTCCTCTTCCCTCAATAGAAAAATTGAGCGAAATAATTATGGGATAATGACCATTTTTTCTCTGCTTCTGCAAAATAAGAAAAACCTGTTGCACTTTCGCGCACCCAGGCATTCCAATTTCCAATGCGAGTGCCTGCTTTTGGTGCATTGTTAATATTACTTTCGTTTAAGAAACTCAGACCACCTTGAAACTTCCACTGATCTCGGAGGTTAAGTGCCGAAAGATATTGGTCGATCATGACGATAGACTCGGGAGAAACTTGTTCAGCTCTCAGTTTTTGGAATTGATCTTTGGCCGCCTCATTATCATTGTTTAAAAAGAGTGCTTGTGCTAACTGATAACGTAACGGCAGAATGGTTGAATCTTGAGAAAATAGCGTACGATAACGAGTTACCGCCTCCGAAAAACGCCTTTCTTCGCGAGCATTAATCGCATTCGCCCATTCAAGTAAAAATGGATCTTGTTTAGGCAGATTTTGATACAACGGCAATAATAGTTGAACGGCTTCACCGTTATTTTGCAACACCGCGGTGATCAATCCACGCACAATCAAATCTGGATGTTTCGACAATTCTTCTTTCGCAATAGAAAGCGTATGTTTATCTTTCCGTTTATCTGATACTTGTGGATTTGCAGAGGATAAACTAGGTTTAGCAAATTCAAGTTGATCATCAAATCGTTCATCACGAGGTTTGAGGAGACTTCCCTGCTGCAAAAGAGAAAGAACTCAGCAATAAAAAAACGAGCTTAAGAATAAAACAAGTTTAGATTGTGGAATCATTTTTTTATTCCCATAAAGAAAATAAAGCAAGCACGAAGCTTGCTTTAAATAATAATGAAATAGAATTTCTTATTGTGCTTTTTGCACCGTAGGCTCCAACCCAAGAATTATCTTTTAGCTTTTACCATTCCACCTAGTTCTTTAGCTCCATCCCCATAAAACTTGCCCTCTGATACAGCTTCTGAAACAAAAGAGGAGGATTTTGCAGTACCGTAAAATTTATTGCCTGAAATATCGGCATTAATGTCAACTTTGACGTTATTAAATTTACTTTCCCCAGATTCAACATCATATTTAGGACTATCAACGTTTAAACTTCCTGATAATTTTTTGTCACCAAAATTAACCTTAAATTCAGAGGTGCCTTTTTCTATAACCACCAAATACATGATTCCCTTTATCCGCCATTATACTTTCACCTTTGTAAGTAACATCTCCTGATTCTGGCATACTGTTTGAAGGATTTCCATTATAAAAAAGAATATCATCTTGCCCAAATGAATGACTCGCAATTGCACCAAAGCGAACATCTGTGTATTTTCCACAACAAATATGTGGTGCTAAATTCAGCTTCTCGATAAATGCCCCTTCTTTTGTCCAATCTTGACTTGGTTCAAGTTTAAAATCAATAGGAATATTTTTTTGCCATCAACATCGATACTAGTAAAATTATTAGTAGCAATGAGCTCCTGTTCATTCTTAATTGTATTAACATTTCCTACAATATCTCCCTCATTTTCTGTTTTTATAGAAAATGCTAAACCAGTATTAGTTGGCAAACGTTCAGGCATTCCAGATGTTGGCTGTTCAATTGGTTTTGATGGCTCAGCTGGTTTGGATTCCTCAGTTGGTTTGAGCTGCTCAGCGGGTTTGGATTGCTCAGCAGGTTTGGATTGCTCAGCGGGTTTGGATTGCTCAGCAGGTTTGGATTGTTCAGCAGGTTTGGATTGCTCAGCAGGTTTGGATTGCTCAGCAGGTTTGGATTGCTCAGCAGGTTTGGATTGCTCAGCGGGTTTGGATTGCTCAGCAGGTTTGGATTGTTCAGCAGGTTTGGATTGACTCTGCTAATGATTATTACCACCGCCACCACTTCCACAGGAAGCTAGCATTACCGTTGTAAGAATAGTTAAGCTGAATTTCGAAAGATTAAATTTCATTGTTTTTCCTTAAGCAAAAATAGTCACAAATTATATAGGGATTTTATATCATTTCAAATACATTTTATAAATCATTGGGATAAAATTAACTAGACTTAATAAAAAAACGGCTAATCCATCTTGAATTAGTCGTTTCATTTTAATCATACATTCCTAATTTCTTCTCTAAATAGTGGATATTCGCACCACCTTTTTGGAAGTTTTCATCTTCAAGAATAAGTTCATGAAGTGGGATATTTGTTTTGATACCATCAATAATCGTTTCAGATAATGCATTTTGCATACGACGAATAGCTACATCACGAGTATCACCGTATGTGATTAATTTTGCGATCATAGAATCATAATGCGGAGGAACGGTATAACCACCATACACATGTGAATCCCAACGAACACCTAAACCACCTGGTAGAATGTAAGTGTACCACTTTACCTGGAGATGGTAAGAATGTTTTTGGATCTTCTGCATTGATACGACACTCAATTGCATGACCTTTCACTTTAATATCTTCTTGTTTATAAGAAAGTGGTAAACCAGCCGCAATACGCAATTGTTCTTTTACCAAATCCACACCAGTAATCATTTCTGTTACTGGGTGTTCGACTTGAATACGAGTATTCATTTCGATGAAATAGAACTCACCATTTTCATATAAGAATTCAAATGTACCTGCACCGCGATAGCCAATTTCAACACAAGCCTTCGCACAACGAGAACCAATATCACGACGGACTTCTTCGGTAATACCTGGTGCGGGTGCTTCTTCTACGACTTTTTGGTGACGACGTTGCATAGAGCAATCACGCTCTGCAAGATAGATTGCGTTACCGTGTGTATCCGCTAAAACTTGGATTTCAATATGGCGTGGATTTTCTAAATATTTTTCCATATAAACCATATCATTGTTAAACGCTGCTTTTGCTTCTGCTTTTGTCATCGCAATGGATTCTTCAAGTGCATCTTCGCTACGTACCACGCGCATACCACGACCGCCGCCGCCGCCAGATGCCTTGATAATAATTGGATAGCCAATACGTTTGCAATTTCTTTATTTTTCGCGATATCGCTGCCTACTGGACCATCTGAACCTGGTACGCAAGGCACGCCCGCTTTTTTCATTGCTTTAATCGCAGAAACTTTATCCCCCATTAAACGAATAACGTCCGCTGTTGGGCCAATAAAGATAAAACCAGAACGCTCAACTTGCTCTGCAAAATCCGCGTTTTCAGAGAGGAAACCATAACCAGGGTGAATCGCATCCGCACCTGTTACTTCTGCTGCAGCAATAATAGCAGGAATATTTAAATAACTTTTTACAGATGGCGCAGGTCCGATACAAACTGTTTCATCTGCAAGTAATACGTGTTTTTAAATCACGGTCAGCGGTAGAGTGAACCGCCACAGTTTTAATGCCTAATTCTTTACAGGCACGCAAAAATACGCAGTGCAATTTCACCACGGTTAGCAATCACAACTTTTTCTAACATAATAATTTCCACTTGGGTGAAAAAATGGCGAGAAAGCTCGCCATTTCAGATTGATAGGGATTATTCGATAACGATCAATGGTTGATCAAATTCAACCGCTTCGCCATCATTTTACTAAGATTGCTTTTAACCACACCAGCTTTTATCAGCTTCGATACGGTTCATCATTTTCATTGCTTCAACGATACAAAGCGCATCGCCTACTTTGACTGTTTGTCCCACTTCCACAAAAAGCTTTCGCTTCTGGGCTTGGGCTACGATAGAATGTACCTACCATTGGTGAACGCACTGGTATCCTGACACTTCAGCTGCCGGCGCTTCCGCTGGTGCAGCCGCTGCAGGTGCTGGTGCAGCAGCAGGAGCCGCAACTGGTGCAACAGGTGCTGCTGCATATTGAATTGCCGCAGGTGCAACGGCTGGTGCTGCACGACTAATACGTACTGTACCTTCTTCTTCTTGCACTTCTAATTCAGTGATACCCGATTCTTCTACTAATTCAATTAGTTTTTGATTTTACGAATGTCCATACGTTCTTCCTAAAAATAATAATGATTGTTAACCGCACTTTCAGAATGGATTCCCAAAGTGCGGTCATTTTCAAAACCTGTTTTTTTGTGTCGGCAAGATTACCGCAAAATCACGAACTTTGCGATAAATTTCTGCGAAAATCTGTAAATTTTATGAAAAATTTATGCTTTTTTTATTTAAAAAAATCCAATGCAAATTGAAGCGCAAACTCATAGCCTTTTGCACCTAAGCTACAAATCACGCCTTCAGCCACATCACTAAAGTAAGAATGATGACGGAATGGCTCGCGCTTATGCACATTAGATAAATGAATTTCAACAAACGGAATTGACACCGCTAGCAACGCATCACGCAATGCAACACTGGTATGCGTATAAGCTGCCGGGTTAATTAAAATAAAAATCCACTTTCTGAAAAACTTTTGATGAATCTTATCAATTAACTTTTCTTCGCTATTTGCTTGGAAACACGCCAAATTCACATCATGCTGCGCAGCAAGTTTGGCTACATTTTTCTTCAATGGCAGATAATGAAAAGCGAACCATAATGTTTTTGGTTCTCTTGCGCCCAACATATTCAAGTTCAGGGCCATTTAACAGCAAAATATTGAATTTTTGACATTTTCACATCCTTTAACTTGTGCGAATTATAGCGATTTTTTTATGTAATGGTGGTCGTATCTCTATGCAATTTTTGGTAATAAATTCTGAATTCAAATCAATTAACGGTAAATCTGAGCCCGGCCATGCTCGTAATACCTGATGTTGCATCAAATTCAATGTATCTAATCCTGGCATCACGTTAGGCGTATATTGCGCAGCGATACGAGCGAGTTGTGTTAATCCAAGACTACTTTCAAGGCTCGAGCTGATCACTGCTTTTATGCCTAAACTATGCGCTTGAGCAATCAGCTTTTGACAATCTTGCAACGAGCCAATCAATGTTGGTTTAATCACAATGGCGCTTAAGTGCGGTTCTTTTTCTACAAGAAAATCTGGCTCACGCACACTTTCATCCCAAGCAATATTTATGCCTGTTTGATCTGCAAACTGACGGCTTTCTTCACGGGTTTTACAAGGTTCTTCCAAAAATTGAATACGAGATCTATGTTGCGGTTTTACTTTCTCCGCAAATTTTAATGCCTTTTCCAAGGTCCATTGACGATTCGCATCTAGACGTAATTGCAAATCAGGAATGGCTTCAAGAAACATATCCGTAATCAAACCATCACGATTCGCTTCATACATACCGACTTTAACTTTAGCCACTTTGTCACCGGGCATTTGATTCAGTTCCGCATATAACTCATCAGGATCGCCATAGCACAACGGTGCAGTATGATAGTTGCCTTCCTCATTTAAATAACGCTTCATCTCATCCATCGCCGTGCTAATACCGAAAGCAACAGAAGGATAGCAACCGTCAAGGGGCACTCTTGGCGCTTCACAGCTCGCATGACACCAATTCGTTAGCCATTCAAGTGCTTGCTCTTGCGCTTGATCAAAGGTTTCTTCGCTAAACCCTGGGTAAAGGTGCGATTTCTCCCCATCCATCACGGCTACAGGCAACACGTACAATCAAAGCCTTCTCGACGTTTTTAAAAACGCCCACGCAAGATTAACTGACTATCAACGGGAATAGAATAACGATAAAGATTAAATGATTTGGTTTCCA